>JAAUXU010033499.1_pt1 | contig 32625 bp, 38 predicted proteins | sample 7278151 | NCBI WGS metagenome assembly JAAUXU01 (sample SAMN14350113, study PRJNA611818) | marine sediment metagenome | isolation source: surface marine sediment (1.8m) | place: French Polynesia: Moorea | collected 2018-08 | reverse complement strand
GGCCCAACCCGGGTTCTATAGGACCTTACCAGAAAACCATGAAGCCAACGGTGGCATCAAGATACCCCAACGCACAGGTGCGAAAAGAGCGTAGAAACAATTGAACGACTACCTGACTACGTCCAGTTGCACTCCCCCTAACGCACCCCCCTCCCCATCTCTTCCCTACCTACCGACAATGGGGGACATTTTGTTGATACACGTATTTACACGAGATCTCACAACCGATTTGGATGAAACCTGATACAGTGTTAAGGGTTTGACTGGACTTTCTTTCGCCCTTTCCCGTCAACAATGGGCGGGAGACCGTATAACGGGTTTGCAAAGTACAAACTATCCCGCCTAAGGGGGTTTAAGACTCTCCCAGGGGCAGCCTGAGGCGCGTTGACCTAGGTTGGTGAAGAGGTCGACTCTGTCGAGACCGATTCAACGTCTTACCGGCTTGGTATTCGCTAAAAGTTTTTCTCATATTTCGATATAGACGACGCCAATGACCTTGTTTACTCGGTGCTCTTGGATGAGACGGACGGGTCCAAGCTGTCGGCGGAGGCGGCGCCGATCAAGAAGAAGCTGAGGTGGAAGAGGCGCAAAAAGAGGAAGGATGACAACACAGGAATTCTGCCCAGGGTTGGTGAAACCGTAGAAACTTGCCTGACTAAAGGTTAAATTTTCCATCCTACTTTGAAGGGTGCTGAAGGTGAGGAAGAGGCTCGATTCAATGCTGAAGACTTCGACTTCTCCAGGGAGGGAATCTTCAGAAAGAATCGGAAAAGGACCGCGTCGGTAAAGCAGATTTGCATGGGAATTTGCATCCATAAAAGATTGTTTTTTTTTCCCCCACACACTCTCACCCAAGGTCCGAAGCAAATCTGACTGGGACATTTTTGAGATGTCAACAAATCCCGTGACTATACCAGAAAAAGAACTCCTCTTAACCCAAAAGGTGATGATGTTTTTCGAGGACAAGGTCCCGTTTACACTAGCGGATTGTAGTTTCAACCCCCTACAAACTGAACGCCTAAATCATGGGGACGTGAATCATGCAACTCTGCCAGTGTAAACGCGTCTTAAGCTCAACAAAAGTAGTCCTAAAACTGTCATCTCTCAGGATGAGGACGTTGGCAAGAGCCAGTACTTTGACGCTTTGGAGACCATTGAAGAAGAGAAGGAACAAGAGGCAAGTAACACACACGGAGTGTATGCTTATTAGAATCGGAATAGAAATGTCATGCCATGTGACGAAACAGTCATTGAGGACTTAAGCGTATTATTTCTAATAATAATATTCTTTCTGCCTTTACTGATCCTCCACCGCTGGAGGTGGGAACCCTCTTTTCCGGGTGGGAGGACATCGTTCAAAAATTTCAAATTCTCACAGGCCCCCTTTCTGAGCTTTTCTCCATATGTAATATTTGATGGTCGCATCGAAGTTCTTCAATGTTCCTGCTGAAAATTTTCGGCATGCAAAACTTTTATTCCCGAGCAGTTCCCTAATTTTTAGCGTGTTTCAATTTGATAATTATGTTTGAGGTTCTATATAGTGTTACTCTCTTCGTTCCAGGTTCCATCAGCAGCAGTTCCTGCAGTTGTGAGCAGTGACGACGAGTGGTCGGACGTGGACGAGAACAATCCAGATCCAATTCATATGAGAAAGTTTCTTAATGCTCAGGCCAAGCTGTCCAGGAATCAAGAGCCACTTGCAAAAGCGGTGAGGAGAAGAGTCAACGCTCTCAAGATCCTTCTGGTCAAGAAGAAGCAGGTGGAGGCGTCTTTTCATAAGGACGTGCACAAGCTGGAATCTGAATTTCTCCAAAATAAACTTCAGAAGGTGCACGATGCCAGGCAGAGGTTGATTGAAGGCAAGTTCAGACAGTGAACTGTGTCGTTGTTGTCGTTGTTACACGAACTGTGCATCCAGGTAGCGTGGAGGATCCTCTGTCAGGCATTCCTCTGTTCTGGCTCCACGCCATGCTCAACTGTGACACGCTGAGCTCCATCATACAGAGTTACGACAGACCAGTGCTCAAGTATCTCATCGACGTCAGAGTCGTTCAAGACATATCGGATCACCTGGACTTTAGACTGGAGTTTATGTTTGCTCCCAATGCGTTCTTTGACAACACTGTGTTGACAAAGACGTATCAGGTAAGCCTGAGTTTCTCGCTTCTGTGATCTCAGGGTTGGCATTTATTCTCACACAGGTCCGGTGTGATCCCGACCCCAACGAGCCCCTCTCCTTCGAGGGTCCGGAGATAATAAATTGCACTGGCTGCAAGATCCAGTGGAATCGTGGGAAGAATGTGACTCTCAGAGCCGTGAAGAAGCTCCAGGAGGACGGGAATGCTGTGATCAAATGGGCCAAGAGGAACAGCTTCTTTAACTTCTTCACCCCTCCAAGCATGACGAAGGAAAAGCTCTTGGGTACAGTCATTCAGTTGTCTTTGTTGCTTAAGGCATTGATCGTATGGTTCCGTTGCACAGATGAGAAGCTGATGAAGTTGATGGATGCCCACTTTGACATTGGCCTCCACTTGAAGGAGGCGTTCGTCCCTAAGGTGATTGTCTACTTCCTGAGCGATTACAGGAGATCAAACCTAACCGGGAAGTCCAGCAATAGCCTATCGGCCTTGGACAAGAGGAAGAGCGTGAAAATGAGGAGAAAGAGTAGAGAGGAAGACAGGGGCAACAAAAAGAAGATGACATCAGGAGTCAGAAACAGTCAGGTTCCTAAAGCACTGCAAAAACAAGTTAACACTTTTGGCATCTCACTCAGTAAGTTCCTTAGGTTCCAGAGGGTTTAACAGAGGACAGTGAAGCTCGGGAAGATAAGAAAGCGACCTCTGAAGCAGGCTCTGAAGCAGTCTCTGAAGTAGCAGGTGTTGTGGCTTCTCCTGGAGTTGATCCTGTGATTGGCCGGTATCGCATGGTTTCCAGCGAAGGATTCGACAACTTCATGAAGGCCCTCAACGTCGGCGTGGTCAAGAGGAAGATGGCCAACTCAGTCACTCCCGTTAATGTGATCGACATTACCCCTGAAGGTTGGAGCAAGAAACAGACATTTTTTCTAGGCCTGCGGTTGGCGTTGGACAAGTGAAACATGTTCTGACCAAGTCCCAATATTGCTAAAACTAGAATCGGTCTTCACGTGGCCTTTAAGACCAACTCTCATCTTGTCTGTGCTCGCACATGAGCGCTTTTTAAGGATGGCCTAAAACTTTTATGCGTTTTTGCAAGGGAATTGTCTTCTTCGTGGATGCAGCTGTTGTCAAGTCGTTCACAAAGTGACAACCGTCACTCTTCGATAAAGTAATCCCGAGCATAAATGACATCACCATTTGAAGGTTCGTATGGGACAGTTGCAAAATGTCACTTCGTGCACGTCCACAGTCATGGCCAAGACCGGCAGTGGCTTGAAATGGCGAATGTGGACCATGGGCAATTGGCAATCGCAAAAAAGTTGTCGCTGCGAATCATCAGCGACGCTGGTGGTCAAATGCTGAATAATTTCAGCAACCTAACTTCACTGAAGTGTTACCATTGCTGATCAGTTTGAGTTTATGCTTTGAACAACAACTTTGGCAATTCTGGGTCCGATGACCCGCAGTTCGCTTTTGTCAAAGCAAATGTTCAGGCCTACCGTGTGACCCTTAAATGATGAGACTTGATCCATAAACTTTAAAGGACGCAGGTTGTGGACTGCAGCTTTTAAGAAGTGGGACTAGTGAATGCCATCTACCTTCCGACCGAACGAAAGTTTCCACTTGCCTCACCTGCAACCACTTTTTGTGTGGCTGGGCCTTTTCTGGGAACAGATTTTAGTACAACAGCAAAGTCCCTCCAATCTTATATATCACCCTGATGACCATGATTTCACCAAAAGTGTATTGAATGAAACCTTTTAGGGGACATTCAGAACTTGCCAATGAGGTCTGGCGGGTCCAGTCAAGCATTAAAGATAAAAAATCAAACAGCTTGGAGCACATCTTTTATAGAATGAAAATTGTAAAGGATACTTGAAGCTGGGATACCTGGCATCTCTGCACAATCATAATAATCAAGACTCATTTGCCCAGGAAAGAGGTAGCTCAACAAAGCAGTTGGTGTGCGGGCCATATCTAAGATTTTGCTCGGGCAAAACGTATGTGACATTCACTAGTTCCATTGTCTAGGACTCCTAGCGTCTTTTAAATTTCACAAATTTTCAAGTTTTGGTCTAATTTATTGTGAGTCATGTGGTGCATTGTTGCCATTTTTTCAGGGGAATACGTGATTCGCACAGAGACGACGCTCCGCACCACGGAGATCCGCTTCAAGTTGGAGCAGCCGTTTCCGGAAACGACTTTGGACGGAAGAGTCACGCAGACTGTGGCCACCAGAGTCGGAGACGTCATCACCCTCAATCAGAAAGGTTCTTTCAGTGCATTTCGTGTGCTCCGCTTTCCTGCAGCCCCCTTTATTTTAGGAGATCCTACTAAGAGAGAAAAGGACACTCAAATGATCCGCGATTTCCAAGGCGACGACATGTTTATGGAGCTGATCGTGGGCGAAATTGTCTGCAGGAGACACTACAGAAGGATCACTGATTGAATTACAACCCAGGCTCACACGGTGTTGGAGTGCAACAGAGCAGCACTTTTTTGTGTGGTGCATAAGGAGTGTGTCAGTTTTTGTGAAGTAGGTATTGTACCTACTTGTGTGCTTTATGAAGAAATTAGAACGACTTTTACGTCATGTTAGGCGCAAGGAGGCCGACGTTTCTTTAACAAACCTACCTTTTAGACTGGCCAGACAAAAAGCCGCCACGCAGGTGGTGCACGAGCACACGCACGCGCGCGCACATGGGCACACTGTCCCTCACTCGCACAAGCACACACAGGTGCAATCAACCCCCTTTCCTCCTCCCCCTCGTTACACCCCGAAAAAAAGGTGAACAGGTGTGTCAAGAGCTGAAAACTGGGGTGTTCTCTCATTAACGTGTGTGTGTTGCAGTAGTGGTTGCACAGTAACCTCCCAATAATAGACCACCTCTACAGCTGTCTTGTAAGCAAAGTCTTGTGCTTCTGACCTGCGGAAAGTTTTTCGCAGAAAACACCGCACATGCAAAGGCAGAGAAAAGACTATTTTTGCGTCGCATCCAATCTTTCGTCGCCCGTTGTGTGTGGAAAGAAGCCTTGAGTATGACGTCTTATTGATACTTAGACACATGCATCTATGAACTTTTCTCTACTGTCTGGTTCGCGCCCGTTTATAACGGATCCTTCTTGCCTGTTTTGTCTTAACACCATGCATAAAGTGTTCTATTAGCGGAGACCCAATTTTAGACTTGTTCTAAATACGCGGTTCCACTGGAGTTCTACTAACCAGAGTTCACTGTAACAGTGAAAAGGGGGTTCGTTTGGAGAGAAAGCAACAACGCCAAGGAAGGAGAGAACAGGGAAAGAAACGCGTTTTGTGTTCAGTCAGGGTTGATCCAGAGAATAAAAAAGGTGCGGTCTCACAACGCTAAGTATATTGAAGTCATATGGGGCTAAAATGTGTCATGTGCTCCATGAGAGTGTGAGTGTGACTGACAACTCAAAGTGAGTGAAGATTGCAAAAAATCCTCCTTTCTCTCTGTTCTGCCCTGGCCACGTCACCCTGTGAGCCTCCCCTATGACCTCGTCGACAACCTCCTCCATCCTGTGCCCGGCGTCTCCTTCTCAGACATCGTCATGATGACTCACCCTGTATGTTAGACAATTGTCTCTCTTCATCGGAGGAGCATAAGTTGTGCTACACGACGTACTCAGGTAAGATATGTGCATGACCAATCAATAGCTGGCGTGCATGCATGGACAAAAATATGGCTCTGCTATCTATATATGACGCTTCGATTTTCATAAATTTCACTTTTCAAGCTTGTACGGACAATGCTGCCAGATGGGCAGAGGTTATACATTGACAAATGGACCTCATATTAAGAGCAATGTAACAGAGATATTGACATAATGACAATAAAAAGCGGCCTTGAACTTTTGCTGGCGCAACCGTAATGAGAAACATCGATAAAAGGACAATAAATCTCAATGGGGAAAGAGTCCAAACACATAATTTTGGTCGAGGGAAACAAAAAGAATAATTCTAGCTCCAAACAGAAAGAAAATGAAGAATCACTGCACAATCACCTGCTGGGGAATCCGCTGGAAAACACAAATTTGGGACACTTTCCCTTAATGCCAACGGAAAAAAAGAAACAACTTTGCAAGGTCGGCACTTTGCATAAAGTCGAATGAGCGATCGTTGCTAACAACAAATATTGGCAACAATGAACGTGTCTGCTTAAATGCACAGTGCAATTTGGTCTACGTTAAATTCTTAGCCCCCTTCCGTATGTGAAATACACAAAAGGACCCTTGTGGTCGAGCATTCTGAGGTAATTATTTCTCATTTCCTTGATAACATCAGTGACCTCAATACTTTCTATTTCTTTGGCCTTGAAGGTTTCTGCGACCACCGCACTTTTGCTGAGTGAAAGCAACGCGCGCACATGCAGACCATTTGTCATGGAATACGCATTTGGGCCACGAAAAAGTTTGCCAAAAATGTCGACATTTCAGTGCCCATCTAAATTAACAAGACTGTGCACTGTTGCAAGTGTGTCCGGCATTTGACGCACTGAGGTCCCATATTTCGTCGGCTCTTAGATGCTGGAAGGGTTGTGGCAGGTTCTGATGTATCCAGGGTGTTCTGGAAAGCATGTTCGTACGGAGAAGGTGCGATTTATTTAGCTTCAATCGACTCGTCATGGATGTGCTACATGCATGGGAGGGTGGTCGAACCTTCTGGAAAGTCTACCTGGCGGACCTACTGCAGTTGGGCATGCTCAACACACTTTTGGATATCCCTTTTATGCCCTCATACTGACGGGCCAAACGGTGCACACGATGAAGACCTTGGGAGACTTGACGATGATGAAAGTTGGCTTGGCACCTGGAAGTTGATTCTTTTCTGCTTTGCCGCTCTTCATAAAGATTGGCGCAACCTTCAAATGCAATTTCAGGGGTTCCAACTGACCGATTTATAGTCACAAGGCAGCTAAATAAATCGCTCCCTATAGTGTAGCCACAACAGCTGCATCTGTGGAAAAACGTTTGGGCTGGTATCGATGAACTGAGCTGTGCTATATTTGTACCTCGTACGAGCGTTTGTTCTTCGGGCCTTATTTCTTTCCTGCCCTCTCAGCCAGGCTGAATTGTGTTCTTATACTGTACGTTAGGCATATGCCCAGCAACATTGTGCCCTTTTATTCATCGAGAGACTTCAACATGACAAAATCGTGCTGTAGCTACCGAAGTGCCAGTATGGGAAGTGTGGTCAGATAGCAGTTTCGATATTTGGACAAACAGTATGTGTGTTGTGGCTGCCTCTTTTGAGTATTTCGTACAAGACGCACTGAAACTGAGAAAAGCTATGTTTACAAACCCAAATGCAGAAAAAGTGGCACATTATAGTTTGTGGGCCTGTGACACACACACACACACTCTTTAGAACGCTACTTGTTTGCATGTCACTTAATACAGCGTGCGAGTGCCAAGAAAATTACTGTGTTTGAAGTGTAACATTTTGAGCAGGATTCCTCAGTGAACGATACGTTCCACGTGCAAGACATTTCTTGGACAGTAAGTGATCCACTGAATGCCTTCGCCTTCAACCGCTAAATCTCCTACTGTGTACGCCACCTCTAGTACGTATTCCATTCTGTCACGACTCATCTTCACGCACTTTTTTGTCCGGACGAGTTTCTCACGTAGTACAGCAGTCTACTTCAGCCTGGTTCAGTTCACTAAGCGATGATTATCGTGTGTGTGTGTATGTGTGTTGTGTAAAACCGGGGGAGGGGGATATCGATTTACGCACACTCACTTATGCGCACGTGTGTACTTATATGGCCCGACGTACGTAAACTGGCACTTCAGGACACACACGCACACAAATACGCTTGGCAGGGAGGGGGAAAAGAGGTCAAGGCAATAGGATCTACAATTGAGCCTAACAATTTCTAACGAAATTATGGTGCTTGATGGATAGAACCACTTCCTACAGCTTAAAAGTATAAAAGTGACATTGTCAACTGATTGGTGTGTACATTCAGAAGCTTCGTTGTGGGGTACGCACTTTGGTGTGCATGGATCTGACGGCTGAGTCATACATGATAGGAAATTCTAGTGCGATTCGTAGGAATTTCTGGACCGGACGGCCGAATCAGCCGGGAGCCTTTCGAGTGTGACCCGGACTGGGGTGACGAAAAGCCAGACTTTCAGTACATGAGCACGCGCACCGACGCCTTCGTGCAAAAGCTGCATCTTGGAACAGTGATGTCACGGCGACAGCGATTAATAGGACTGTGTTCATCCACCTGTCGAGAAATTTCACTCCACAACTTCAGAGTTGCCGAATGAAGCAGCTTTTGGCAGCTGGGATCACACCAATGTTCTCCTCAACGCGATGGACTTTGGAGATGTCCCCCCCCCCCCAGTAAAAGCGTACACGAAAGCGTCCATTGCGCCACGCGAGCCTTGCAGTGCTCAATCAGCAATGCCATTTGTTTTCATGATTTTGCCAAGTTGTGCAAACTCCAGAGCATTGACCGAACACAAGGACACGGGAGACACTACAATGTTTCGAAGAGATACTGAAGTTGTCCTACGAATGTGGGACAATTTAAGCTTCGCGTGCGTGCTCGATTCGATTTCCTCGAGTGCGATTTAACTCTTACCGTGAATTGATGTCGTACTGCAGGCTGCTACCACAATATAAATAAATAAGTATATACTTTATATACTTAGTGACTGGATTGGGACTTGATTGATTGCTATTGAGAAAGCTCCACAAAGCTCAATTTCGTGTACCCAAGAACTTTCATGACTGGCACGTTCACTTCAATACCAGAAAAATGAAAGTTGGTTGCCATAAGAAAAAAAAAGACGGACTTGAACAAGCAGCACTTGGCAAAAATCTGTCACAGCTGACATCATCCGGATTGTGCTTCTCGGCCTTAACATGTGAGCAAACAAATTTGTTCCAGATTCTTGGCTGTTGCATGTCCTTCTTGGCCTTTTTTCGCCCTCCTCTCTCTGCTTTTGGCCTTGTTTCTTTTCTCTCCGTGCCAGAAAATCTTAAGGAAGTGAGCACTTTCTGCTGCTGGCAACACTTCTGGGGGGTCATAAAAGACACAAGTTTGTGAAAACATTGACTGCTCTGCTCTGCACCTCTCATTAACCTCCTATCAGCGGCTAATTAGAACTTTCCAGTGCAGCAATTGCGTTATGGTGAAAGCCTCATCTCTGCCACAAGTTCATGTTATTTAAATCATGGAGGAAAACTTTTTGCGGTCCACAGAACTTGCTTGAGAAGTCGTGAGGGAAAAAGAAAGCATTCACTCACTGCTTCAATCTGTGTCTTTATAACTGAGACACTTCTAGTCTTTGTCACACTTCCCACAATGTGAAGCTTTCAAGCACACCCTAAAATCGCCAATTCGTGGCATGTGACGACGAGATTAAGGCCTCACAGGTAGGCAAACAACTTCGGGCGTAACAAGGAGAAAGACAAATTGGATAAAAGCTCTTTTGTCGTCGTCGTCGTCGGTGTCTTTTTCTTTCCAGAACGCAACAAATTGAGCCACAGCAGTCGTGACTGTAACGCACGGACACTATTCATGGGTAGTTTGCAGGGAATTTGCAGAGAAATCCGCACACAGAACCGGGCGGCAACAAAACACACTAAAAAGGTGGCTTCCTTAGCGGACGCGAAAGGCTGTGCGACTCCCCGTGAATAATACATGTGGAAATTTCTGGGGGGCTTCGAGTACTTGTCAATCGCTTCCCCTCATTGCTAAACCTCGGAATTTCGGTCAAAGACCGGAGCAGTATTCAGAAATATGACACAGAGACAAACACTTGGTAACAAAATGCAAGAAATGAAAAAATCGAAGGAAAATATCCACCGGCGAAGAAATTTGGACAAATTTCAAAGATATTTAGCAAGAGAAAGTTAGCATTTGTCACCAAAGGTCCAACTAAGATTGCTATTGCACACACAAGAAAAGGAATTTGAGTTCCTTTCACATATGGGTGAGTAGATCGCAGCAGCGTCGAATGCTTATTCACTAAGACATTTTGGTTGTCGTTTAGGTCAACAACTTTCTAAATTACTTATGGGTTGACCTAAATTCTGGCTCAAGATAACGAGGTTGTTTCAAAAACCGATTCTTCCTGATTCGTGCTTCAATGACACTTGCAATTAATTTTCTTTTTCTCTTCGTCCAGACTCCCAACATGCGTTTTGTGCGCTGGATCACGTTGGTGTTGATCTCGGGCCAATTGGTGAGGTGCAACAAGCCCGTGTTGGATCTCTCGAACAACATGAGGCTCGTCCTTATCCCGGCCGACACCAAATTGGGAACGCCCTTCTACAAGCTCAGAGCCTCGGATGCGGACGACGATTACCCGCTAGAGTTTCGGGCTTTCGGTGAGTTTGCACGCAAATTCCGCTCTCGGATTTTGCTGCGGAGTCTTTTTTCTTTATCATTTTCGCAGTCGTCATTTGCAGATCGGTTCTGTCTACCTGCACCCCTTTTTTCTCTCTCTGTATTTTCAGGTGCTGACAGTGAAATGATCCGCATTGAAAACGTGGACTGCTCGAGGTCCATCTGCGAGGCCGACGTCGTCCTCGTCAAGACCCTCTCCAAGGCCAAGGGAGTCTACAGACTTAACCTCGAGGTAGAAAGTACAGATAGACTTGTCATGACTTCATACACTATGCTTGGATACATAGTTTATAAGTTTACTTATAATCTGTCCCCCCTTCCTCAACCGTCAGGTCAAGGACACGAGGGGCGAAAAGACTGTGGTGGAGACTGAGATTAAGGCGACCAACGAGATGGGCCCGTTCATGGGGTAAGCGAATGAGACAAAAAGAAATGTCAACAACGAAAGTTACGTCCGGGTTACGCTCGACAAAATATAACATGTCGAAGCTGCCAAGTGAATCTGTTCGACAAGGGATGAGACGAGCCCAGCGTGTACTGATCTGGTACAGGGTGTTTGAGAAATTGCTCAGAGCTCTGGCATTTCGTATCATTCCTCCTCAGCCATCATCATGAGAAACTCTGCAGGAATTTGTACAAAGTTCCAGAGTTGTGTGATAACATATGAAGAAAAAAAAGGCCAGGAACGTCGTGTGAGAGAATCGGACTCACGCATTGCATGTGACCTGTCCATTAGGGTCAAGTCGAGTCTGTGCTTTCTGACGATTCAAGGTGATGACTTCATCATGGAGCTGGAGCACTTCTTACGCTTCACCCTGTGCACCTCTCACTGCACTGGAGCGAAGGGGGGGGGGGTAAGAAAGGCCTTCATTCTCAGTTCTTCCCCCTACCAATTTTTTTTGTCGAAAAATTGTGGGGGCGAAGGAATTGGCCCAGACACACACGCACGCACAACGCACGCGCGCGCTTCTCTTTGTGACGTTTAATGCGTAAAGCACACGCGAGCGTAGTCTGGAGGGAGAAAGGAAAGACTTTCGTGTTGTTGCACATGTAAAACTTGGCTCCCAACGTGACTTAAGTATTTCATGAATTGCTAATGCTCTTCACGACGTGACGCTTTGAACACCTTCATAAGCAGGTGGGTTTCTGGCCTGCGCCTGATCAACAGCAACGACCTGGAAAAGAGGCCATTGTTGGAGGACGTCATGATGACATAGGCAGGGTCTAGCAAGTCTGCCATGCGTCAGGCGCTCAGATCCATTTGCTCTCGACTGGACTTTGACAAGTCTGTCGAGGAAGCTCCCAATACAAGGTTAACAGGGGCTGTAAGAATGTCAACACTTATCTGCTCAATCATGATGTACGTTCTAAACCACTTGTCCATCAGACTTCGTTCAACAATAGCTTTGAATCCCCGGAGCTCCGATTCTCGTATCGTTTGATGAGTCCATCAGCATTTCACTGAAGCAATTGAAGAAGCCCAAGCTCGTCCGCTGTCTCACTCAAATATTCTACGTCATGAGTATCACACTACTGAACAAGAAAGCTGGGACTTTAATAGATTTTGTGCCTGTTGAGCTTGGGTGACTTCCTGAGATGCTTATTGAGTTTTTTATGTTCTGACTTTTTTCAGTGCTCCTCGCATGCTGCGCCTGAGTGAGAAAACGCTTCCAGACACCCTGGTGGAGTCATTCCACGTCAGGGAGAACCCCAAACTCTTCCGGGGAATCAGTTGCAAGCTGCTGCCAACTTCTGCTAATCAGTACTTCCAGCTTAGTCCAGGTACTTAGTAGCACTACCAGGTACTTTGCTGACACTTTGATCTGTCAGTGTGGATGGAACCGTCCCCAAACCGTCAAGGTTGTTATTCTACTGACCTGCATTAAACGTTTCATCAAAGGCAGAATGAGACCATTTCTGCATGTTCGCACGTATTTGGCTGTCGCGCATTCTCACATAGCCTTTCTTGACTCAGTAATCATAAAAAAGTCTTATCTGCTTCCACAACTTTTTGTCTCACTATTTCCAACAGGCCTTCCTCCTCAGCCTTTGCCAGTCTCAATGTGACCTTTTCTTTCGTGCTGTCTCTATGTCCATATCCAGTCATCTGACCCTTCCGACAAAGCTTTATGAACTGCAGATGTTGCTCTCCTTTTGTCCATGACAATTGGTCGTAACAGACAGATTGTCTCTTAACTGAAGTTTATTGAGCACAGTGCGTGGCTTCCCTAACTTTTTCCCCCACCTTAGGTCTTCCTACAGCCTTGGACGGCGTGAGTCGGTGTGATCTCAGGCTGAAAACTCGGTTAGACTACGAAACCAGATCTAGCTTTGTCCTGCAGCTCATAGCTGAGGTGAGAGCAATTGACACAGTCTGCTATGCAGTGTGAATGAAAAATGCATATCTTATGGCAACTTATAACTCTCGGGGACAGAAGAATCAACATGGGGCATGAGGGAGGGCAATGACATGGGGAGGGTCAGAGTGGAAAGTATCGGAGGAAAGTTGGGAAAGTTGTTCGTAGTAAGGAAGAAAAAAGGGCATCGTATTGGTTTTTTACTCACTCAGTAGGTGCTGTTCCTACTCACCCTGTACTTTTATGTGAACAAAAAACGTCGCTCTGACGAATGTGCTCTGATGAAGTTGTCGTAATGCGTGCGCAGAATGCTTGGACGGATGCCGAGGTGGACACGCGCAACGTGTTGGTGCACGAGTTCATCGTGGAGGTCAGGGACGTCCAGGACACCAGCCCGTATTTTTTGACGGCGCCACCGGTTACCACGCTGCCAGAGACAGCCAAGGAGGTGATGACATGCTCTCGCCACCTGGTCAGGAAAAAGGTGAACAACTTTTCTTTATCGCTGCAGGGCGACAGCGTCCTTCAGGTGTCAGCGTTCGACGGAGACTACGCGCACCCACGTAGGATCCGGTATGGCCTCGACCCCTCCGGCCTGCCTTTCTCTAGCTACTTCGCCATCCACCCGGACACCGGGATCGTCACAGTCAGGAAGTCCCTTATGGTGTGCAATTCTTTTCTCTTTTCCAAAAACCTTGCGGCAAATCACTCAATAATCTGGCTCACCAGGACATCAAGACTCGTCTCAACAGTCCCGTGATTCTGAGGATTTTCGCCGAGGAGTTGGAGGACGACGGGAGCGCCTCCGACCAACGCAGCGACGTCCTTGTTGCAGTCATCATCGACGATGTCATCAACAGAAAGCCCAAGTTCCTGCAGGACACGTAGGGGACTTTGCTGCGATCACTATTGATACTTTGTAAAGACGCGTCTGTTTTGCATGTCTTGCAGCTACATCATCAGTCTGGAGGAGAACGCGGTGGAGGGCACGCAGTTGGTGTTTGACGGTGACCTCAACGTTGTACAAGATTTGGACAAGGTAAGGAGACAGAATTACTATGAATGTACTTTATAAAACGCTGTCAGTCGATCATATAGCCAAATAGAAAATGAATAATAGGCTGTAATCGTATTTTTACTACCTGATGAGTATAATGGCATGTGCATATTTGTGGAGTCCTTTTTACGCTCTTCTGCAAGCTGTATGAACACGAGGGCAAATTCTCCAGACTGAGTGTACTCTTAGGTTTAATTTGCACTATAGCATGGCTTTGAAGCATACACAAAGGTTAATCAAAGCAAGATTACCATGCTCTGGTAAAATCTTGTTTTGCGCGTTTTGGGAGATTATGTAATGTGATGAGGGTTTTTTTTTGTCACTGAAGTCATGTGAAAATTCATCAAAATTTACACCAAATTACTCGGTTGCTACCTCAAAATTATGCACCAAATGGGCGTCGGCTCTCTGTACACTCCTCTAAAAGCAGCTAGCAAATTCTAACAGCTGCCTGTGATAGTGATGGGTCGAATCTCTACTCGTGCTCGAAATACTCGTACTCGAACGCTATTTATTCGTACTCGAAAGACTCGCGAGTCTAGCAGGGATGGATTGAGTCTAGACTCGTACTTGACCCATCATACTTGACTTGTATTCAAAAGACTTGCGAGTCGACTACCTCAAGTCTGACTATTTGAAGTCCAGTGCACTGGCTACAGTGGCAGTGGCAATATTTAGAATCCTAGTTTGTCTGAAATCAAACCTGAGGTGAAATGTTGTTTTGTAAAAGAGATTCGAGAGTTCACACTTCTCATGCAGCTTCATATATTCAGTGGGCTCAAAATTTGTCTGAATTAGACTCAATAGGACTTTCGGAATGGACTCAACCCACTGAAAAATTCCATTCTTATGCTCGACTCGTACTTCAAAAAAAGTGAACTCGATCCATCCCTAGTCTGTGAATGACAGCATTCTGAAGGTTGGCAACACCAGCAGGAGCATCGTCACTTGTATGAGGCCGTGGAGAATGCCTGATTCATCATAGAGAGCACAAATTTGATGTTCAATTGAAAATTAATTATGGATCAATGGATATATTCAAAAACCCTAAGTCTAACTTTGATCAGAACACCCCCGACGGCAAAAAACACGCACAAGCCATTGCAATGACTCTCCCGGTATGAACTGATGTGCATACATGCATGTACTTAGTATTTATTGAAACACATGGTACCCGAGAAATTGGGACAAGGTGAGCTTATCTCTGCGCAAAGTCGTACAATTACATTATTTGTTCTCGTGTGAAAGATCGTCATTCATCAGTTCTCAGAAAAGGTTTCTTGTCGATTTCACTGGTTTTGAAGGCCACCCTGAATAATTCGTGCTGTACTTTAGACAGTTTCAATTTGCGGATGTAGCTTGAAAGGTCAGTGGAAAAAATCGATGCTCCAGAGGTTCCTCCTCAGCTTTTGCAAGCTTGTGTGGATGTATTTATGTGACAGGGACCTGAATGCCGTGACTGATACACGTACACCAGTGGGGAGCAACCACTTGCGCGATTTTTTCCCTTTCCCTGATGTGGCAAACATCTAGTAGCTAGTGAGCCAAACAACCTGTCGTGGTGAGCCCACTAGGGGACCTAGCTTGCTCTCCCTGCTCCAGTCTTATCAATGCGATCCACCTTGATGAATCTGATAATTCCTGCGAGGTTTGGAGGTTCACTCTGTAGCTGGAGATCCTGGAAAGAATCCAGTCTCGCCCTGGCGAGTGCAGGACACTCGAGCACAAGATGAGTGAACTCCTCTCGCTCTTCCTCACAAAATCTACATAAAGATGTACTATAGAATGATGGTAATTTAAGTAGTTATGCCCAGTAAGTGCCTGCAGAATAAGGCCTACTGTCCAGCTTTGGTATGTTTTTGCCCAAGCAATCCATGGATGCTATCCAAAGCTTCGTCTGTCGATATGTGGTGAGGTGTCGCCACCTCACACCCCATTTATCCATGAAGAACTCGAATATGAGTCTTTTACTCCAGATACGAGGCATGGGGGGGGGGATCTACTCCATTCCATAACTAATCCCCTTTTGGCTAGGCTATCTGCCTCTTCAGTAAGAATATGGCCAACTTGTGCCTTCATCCAGCTCAGAGTCACTGAGTTGAATACCACCAGTCGATTTAGTCTTTTGCAAGTTTTTTATTCATATAAATTGAGCGGAAAATAGTTAAAATATGAGCTCTTAAATTTCACACAGCATTTTTAGACCCAGGAAGACGAAGAAAAGCCTCAGCGGTGTGACTGAGACGCCGCCGCTGGACCAGCACGACGAGCAGTCGTAGTTGTAGTTGCAGTTATCCGTGTAGCAAAAGCATTTTTCTGCGTACTATGGGAAAAATGGAAACATGTCCACAACAAGTCCACAACCCAAAAAGATTTTTTCCACCACGTTGCCTTCGAAATGCCAAATGCCAAAACCAAAATGAGTCTCGTACCAAATTCCCCTCTCCTGGCACGGATTCGCTGGCACAGGTGCGATCCTCGTCCTTGTCCTTGGCGCAGTGTCTGTAGACTTGACGCACGGCGCCTGTGGGTTGGGTTTTGAACAGTTTTTCAAGTGTCACATTTGCGCGAAAGAATAACTAAAGAAGTAGGTGCGTACTTCAGTAACGCCCCTTCTTACCTGTGCTGTATTCCCTCACTGTGGTTTCCACGCAAGCCTGTACCTCACCCACGCAGTTCCTGCGTCAAAAGATAGGATTTTCCTGCAATTTCCTACGATTTTCGTGCGATTTTCTTCAGATTTTTTTTTTACCTGGGCACGCCGGGCAGAACCCCGGAGTCGTCACAGAGGCTGTTGCGGCCGCCACACTGGTAGCAGCTAAAGCTCCAGCCTAGTTATAACACAATACAATAAATATTTTGCAATACATATAGTGAAACTTGATATAGTAAAGTTTCTCAGCCTCTTTCGGGATTTCGACGGTAACGGGGGAATTGGATCTTCTATGAAAACAAACTTTGGTAAGCAGTGTAATCTTTACTTTGTCGAGAATCTTTACTGCAGCGGAATTTGTTATAGATGCACCGTTAAAATGCTACTGCAAGCATGGCAGTACCGCATTACTAATACCTTTACAATGAATTATCTCGTCGTTCATGAAGATGCTTGACTTATGGGAATTTTAATCAATTGTTAAGTCCTCCATAACGTCTTTTAAATACCCCGTTGCAAAATTCTGTCGACTTTGCACAGCTGTTTTTTCAGACTCATGAAGCGACGTACAAAAATAGAGTAGTTACCTAAAGAGCAGACACTGAAGCAAGAAGCCGCAAACAAAATCCACCTCATGTTGAACCGATTTTTTTGCACTGCACAAACTCCATTGAATTAGTCGGTTTTTATAAGCTCAAAAAGACAAAAGACGAGATAAAGCAAACGCTTCAGCGCTCAAAAGCCTTTGATCTTAGAGCAGCAGCAGGAAGTTTGCCCCATTTAGTTAGAAAAGTGTGTCATCATTTTGTTTTCTTTACTTTTCACTCATGACTTCATGAGTTCATTTTCGTCCTTTCTCGATTACGCCGAACACGAATGAACATTTTTGCTTTGTCCGCTTTTTTCCAGCAGATTCTGGCGCCTTTTGCGTCCCCTCAAACCTCTTCCAACCCTCCAAGCTTCTTTTGCCTCTATTTATCTAAGTCATCTATCTATTAAGGGCAAAAAAGGGGTTCGAACTCAGGTTGTTGGAGGAAAGGGGTGGAAAGAAAGGAGCCAAAGTTGAATGAATACCTGGGGTTCTCCTCTCTCAAATATCGAGGTCTCACCCTTTAACTGAATGACGAAACGTTTTATTGTAATATTGTTGTTGATATTCTTTGTAGGGGGAGAATGGCATGGTGGAGCTGCTCTTGGACGGCTACGAGGACACCTTCGAGGTCTCGCCCTCGGTCGTCGAGGGATCGGGGCAATTCTCGATTGGGGTGAAAAACAACAAGCGCCTGGACTACGAGAAAATCCAAACTCTGGAGTTCAGGGTATTTTTGTTTCTTTTATTTGCTGCTTCTATGTGATTGCTGATGGAACAAACTCCATCAAGATTGTTGCCCGCGAGATCGGCGTGAGTAAGCTGGAATCCAGCGCCCAGGTCGTGGTACACCTGATCGACGAGAACGACAACACGCCCGAGTTCCTGAAGGAAGAGTATGTCGTCAACGAGTTCGAGAACGCCCAGCCTGGAACCGTCATCGCTCAGGTGCTCGCACGAAATAGTATGACCAACCTGCATCGGTCCTTGACCTAGGTTCTTCCAGGTCTCGGCCCGTGACGGCGACAGCAAGGTCCTCGGCCACGTCCGCTACAACCGCCTGATAGGCGAGGAGAACCTGATCAACGGCCTCAGGCTTGACCCTAAGTCCGGAGAAATATCCATCGCTACCAAGGGAGTCTTGGACAGGGAGCGAGCCGAGAGTGAGGACACATGGGTAGAGAAAGTTCTGTAACCATCACATGCTCCATCTCACAGAGCACCTCATCACTGTGGAGGCAGTGGACAACGACGGTCAGGAGGGTTTCAATGTCGCCGAGGTCAACGTGGTCATCAACGTCCTCGACGTCAACGACGAAGCGCCCAAGTTCCTGAGAAAAAAATACCAAGGATTCATGAGCAAAGACCTCACGAGACTGAGAAACCACCTCCAAGTGGAGGTAAGGGCTTTTTCTGCTTAGAACCAAAATGATGTTTAGGTGTAACTGTACTTCAAAATATAAGCCTACTCTTCTTGACAGGCCAAGGATGAGGACAGCCCTGACAGTCGAAACAGCCATATCAGATATGAAATAATTCAGGGAAATTATGAGAACAAGTTTGAAATCGACAAGTTCACAGGTAAAAGAACATTTTAGCGAGCGAAAGACTAAGTAGTGATCTGGCGTATTCTTAGGAGAGATAACGGTCGCGCTGCCTCTCACCACCAACAACATTGCTCGCATCTCCAGAAGGGACTCCAGGCAGGCCAGGAAGAACGAGCTGGGTAAGATAGATTAACAAATAAAAACAAGCCTCTTCGTGAGATCCTTTTTTTAAACCATTTGGACTGCTCAGCGTCCTTCGACGAGGACAACTTCGTCTCTCCCGTGATCTCCTTGGTTGTGCGCGCTTATGACCTGGGCATCCCCAGCCTGGCCGACCACGTGCCCGTCCACATATTCACGGAGGAAGTCTCTTCCAGGACTATGAGGTTTATCGTCGACCAGCCTCCAGAGGTGGTGGAGAGAAAAGAAGAGGAGATCAGGTGATTGAGAGGTCTGACCTGAGATGGCCGATAATTAGAGCGTTGTCTTATCATTAGTGATCTTATATCGACCCTGACGGGCGGGGACACGGAAATCCAGGACATCAAACCGTACTTCGGAGTTGGTGACGGCGATGGTGACGTCACTCAGATCGACTACGAGAGGAACGCTAAGACAGTCACTTCTCAGCCAAGGAAGTAAGGCCATGTCTACTATATCCTTTTGAGAAGCTTGGTTATTTTGGAGGGGCGTCCGTTATATGTTCCCAATTTCATGAAAGGTCTTTGGTGGACGTCTTCATTCGGTACCCAGCCAACAGCATGGTGGACCTGAACGCGGTGGCCTCCAAGCTCGCCTCGAATAGGTCTGGGAGCGTCACGAACGTCCTCAGGGAGAAGGACTCAAGAAGCGTCACGCAAATGGTGAGGTGGAAATTATCTCTCGTTGGTGCCGTAAAAGTTCTGATAAGGCTGAAAGTCTGTGACTTTCCTTCATTACTAAATTGGTGACGATACACTGTAATGATCCCTTTAAACAATGTGTGTAGCTTAGCCGAACAGCAATAGCTGAAGCCAGTACTAACGGCTGCACTCCTTTGGGAATATGTGGTTTACTTATGGGCTTTGACTGTTTTGGGGAAATTCTTATTCACTTAACACAGAAAAGGGAAAACAGGGGCAACGTAGGAAAAACAGGGCTATAAAGCAAATTTTACGTCCTAGTTTGGGCCTGCTGAACCATAAAATGCAAAAATGCGTCCGTATTTGAGTAATGACAAGAGGGGAAACCTTAAAGTATGAGTGTTATAAAAAGCCCAATTGTACTGCATGGTTCTAAAAGGTGGTGAAAAACAGGTCGAAGTAGTGTACGTATGTTTTCTAAAGATGGTCTGAGCATCCTGGTTATCCTTAAAACTCGCCAGACCACGATGGGCTTAGTCGAGATATGAACATACAGGGTGCTTCATAATGTCCTTCAGGGTATTCTTTTCCCCATTGATCCGTCAATCAGACCCCGAATTCGCACACACTTAAAGGTTTACGTCACCTTGAGGAAATCTGTGTGAATAGGAAAGAGGTATTTCTTGCTCCATGTGTCTCGTCATCGAGACTTTCACGGTCAAGTTGATGCGTTTCATTGCTGACCAAGTCAGCACAGGGTTCGAGAAAGTGTGTTGAGCATGTACAACAGTGCGAAGGCCTTCACTTGTGCTTTCCGGAGACATGCGCACGTACAACACTGAGACTTTCCACACATCTAAAGGATTCTTGTAATTCTTTCGCTTCAGCATGAGCTGGAACTCCGCAATGCCGCACTCTTCTGGGGCCTCGTGGCTCTCTGTCTGTTGATCGCTGCCATCGTCCTCACTGTCCTCTGCTGCTGTTGCTGTCCAGGATGTCCCTGCTACAAGGACAGTCACGAGTGAGTGTTGTGTTCCATTACATTTAACCGTTAGTCTCAACGTTGCCGATCATGTGAGTCTGTTGCACAATTGGATCACCTAGGCGGCGGTCAAGACCTAGGATGACTGAGATGTATGTCTCATATTGTCTAACCTAATGTACCATACCGATACTTCAATTCTCTTATTTCTTTGTTGCCCATCTCAAAACAGCCCCTCTTCCGAGTGTTCAGTTACGTTTACATGTTACGCTTTTTACCTGTGACGTGCAGAGGCTGACTTTCCCCATGTTTTTGTTTCAACTCATGAACGTATTATTTGCGGCCGGTGCAAAAAAGCTACATTTTCGATATTTTGCATTTTCGATATAAGCTTTACCCATTACATGGAGTCAGCGAAGAAAAACAGTGCTTTCTTCCATGTTTTCAAAAGATCTAAACATGTAACCTTTATAACTGTGCGTGAGAGTGGATGAGACTTCACTCCTTGCTCTTGCAGCAAAACGCCAGTCCGCAGGTTGTCGACCCCCGGAGAGGAGGAGATCAGGGTGCTGACGGTCAAGGACAGCAGGGGCAGGGAACTGAGGGACGCAAAGTTTGTGGAGATACTGAAGTCGGCGAGGAACAGGCTTAGGTCGGCTGCCAGCTTAAGTAAGTGATCTCTCAGAGCAACAATCTACTATACGAAATAACGTTCACTGCTTGTGTTCGCGACGCGCGGCCAAACCATTGGACGGATCTGTGCCAAATTTGGCACCGAGCTGTTGTCTTGCTCAGGGAAGGTTGTACTGGGGAAGAGTCAATTCTGTTCCCCAACCCTCCAGGGGGAATTTACTTATGTATCCAAAGTCAAAACTTTCCTATTTAGGGCAGGCCTCCATTGAAAATAGTTAACAAAAAATGGTCAGTGGATGAGGTCGCTCCTTATCCAAAATTTTCAATTTTGAGACTTTTTTAACATTTTATCAGACTTATTTGAGATTCATCTCAAATAAGTCTGACTCAATGATTCTGCCTCAAGACTCTGACTCTTAGTTCACAAAAGTACCCCAGAGTTATTCTGTTGGACCGAAATCTGTAGATGACTCATTTTACATGTTGAGCACTGATGGAAAAATGGTTGTTGCCCAAAGAATCTGCCATCAAATGAAACAATGGAAAAAAAGTTATCTACAAATATTGGTCCAATGGTGATCAGTAAACTTCTTTTGACATAACGTTCATTGACTTGCTGTTCAGAAAACACTTTGATTGTACATGTCTAGTCCATACACCATGTTTTTCAGGTCGTGTGCGTTGGCGAGGCGTTGGTACCTCCGAGAACGACAGCCTGGAAGACCACAGGGCCAACGAGCGCGACCGCAGAAACTACAGGGCGGGCGCGGAATTTGCAAATCGCGCATTCGAGGTAGTAACTGAACAAGCAAGCATTTTTGCACCCACTTTCGCATATGAGAGAGTATTTTAGCATCATCCCGAGAGCATCGTGTATGTGGGTGAAGCCCAACCCGGCGGTGTTGCTAGGGCCTTTGAAGAACTCGACCCCGGAGCCCTTGGGGAGCCCAATCCGGGTCCACCCGGAGGAATTCACTTCGATCGCGCGGCGCGGGACCGAGGGCTGCCTGCTGAGAGGTTCTACAGAGCCAGGGCTCCTCTGGACAGGAAAAGGGTCTTCAAGGTAATTTGTCTTCCTAAAGGCAAGAAAGGGATGAGGGGATACAGGGTAAACCTTCTTTTCAGAGTCCCTTCATCTGTACACATTCTTTTGCCACATCTTACACAAATAACATGTCTCATTCTCCCCCTTATCAGTTTGTGGATCCCGACCAGCGCGTTCCGAGCCGTCAGGGTGGCGAGGACGTCCAAATCCTTCGCCTCGACGAGGAGACAAGGAGGGAAGAGACCTACAAAAAGAGTGGCAACTCTGAAGTCCTTAACCTCGAAGAACAGAGCGAAGTAGGAGAAGCCCGGGGAGGAGAAGTGCAAGAACCGGGTGGAGGAGAGAGACCTGAGACCCCAAGGTGAGGTTATCATACACCCGACGAAATTTAGTTGGATTACCTTGAATAGTAACAGTTTTTTAAAAAAAATCTGCCACCCAGAGGACCAGTACTCCGACGGACCCGAAGTGAGCTCGACCTGACCCGTGCAGGCATCCTGGAAGAAGATGGGCAAGACGAGTTCTACACTGCTGTCGGACCAGATGGTGAATGAGCATTAGGGGTCCACGCGCTGTCCATGGCTTTGCTCACTTTTATTTACAGGCAAAGAAATAATTCTTCGTCGTTATTTAAACGACCAGACCCCAGAGTTGGATCCATTGGCTGATCGTGGCTTCCTCAACATGGCCATGGTGCATTTGCAGCAGCAGCATCAAGGAAGACGCAATAACAGTAGAGCCAATGGGTAAAACTGATCGACGGACTTTTTACGCATCGCTTAATGAGTTTTCGCCAACACCTGATCAGGTTCGACACTGGGGAGAGCGACTTAGACGAAGATGACGCCTCAGACTTCTCGGCCAGACACAACCAGCGAAGGTGGAGAAGCAAGAAAAAGAGCTTCAAGAGCTCAGGCACTGACCCAATACATCCGGAGATTCACGCCAGCAATCACCAAGTGAGCGAAATCATGGCAAAAATCCCAGTCACAATGTTTCTCCTTTCCTCAACCAAAATTTGCTTTCAGATTCGCACACCCATTCTGGAGGAGACTGAGAGCAACCTTGATGCTGAGGAACTGCTCAAGTCCAGACAGTCGAGAAGAGACATGTAAGGAACAAGACATGTGTAAATCATTGTACTACGTGAGTTTTGCGTCAGCAAGATGTCGACAGGTACAAGATCTCCTATGACAACTCTGACGCCAGCGTCCTGCGCTGCAAGATCAACGACGGCAGGGACTCCCCAGAGCCAGCTTATGCAGAGACTAAGGCTTCCATACTAAGAAGGTAGACAACCGCTGACTGACTATGCTGCGACAAAAGTTATAGTGGATGATATCATCGCAGGCGCAACACCATGGCCAAACTGCTGAGCGAGGAGGACAGAGCATACCATCAGAGCCTGAGGGAGAAGTATCACAACATGAAGAACAGGCACTGGAGCCTGCAGGACTTGAACAGGAGGGCCAAGAACAGCTTGCTCAGGAGGGATGCAAACATCAGGAAGTGAGCTTTCGATGTAACGTGTAAGGTTCCGAGTTCTCACCCACTGTGGACACAGGTGGAACAGCTTAGCAAACGACGAGCTGATGAACCGGGAGGACGCCAAGTACTCCCTGAGGAACACCATCATTTCTCAGGAAGACCTTAAAGCGTCGCAAGGAGGTAAAAAGATATTTGATACGTTGGAGCCAGTGATACAGGGTGACCCACCGAAAAAGGAGAAAGATTCCCGAGCAAGGGCCCTACTTTGACTCCCGCCTTCCAGTTACCCCAGACGCTGTTCGGCTTACTCAACATGGGCTTGTTGCTCCAGGAACATTACTAAATAATAAGTTTATTGGCGCCTCACCCACAGTAGACAACAACGAGTAGGACACTTTTCTTTTGGGCATGGGATAACTTGCTTTAGTGACTTTTATGTTTGAATCTCACGGGAAAAAACTGTGCAGGCCGCATCAACCTGACTCCACTTCCGAAGACTTTGACCCATGTGGAGAAGAAGCCCAGGAAGTTCTCGAAGTCCAACTCCTCCTCCGCTACTCCTCAACCTCCGACAGACTTGAGGTAAACCAAACTCTCTTAATGTGAGACCTTTCTCACATGTTTGCAACATTTTCAGACCTGCTCGACGTGAGCCAATGTGGTCTCGACTGGCCAAATCACTGAAGAGAGTCTACGACCACCAAGATGCAGAAGACGAGCACCAAAACACCTCCAGAGTGAGACCTCAACGTCAACGCTTCCAAGAAGTCTCGTCGGAGGATTCACTCTCAGAGGGTGAGGAAACTCTTAGCAGTAAGTAAAGGCACGCTCTCGAACGCACACACATTGCCCGGGGACACAGGACTTCACCCTACTCTTGCGTCATGGAGCAGAACAATCCTGGCCTCATTGTTGTTGTCATGACGGAGCTGAGGCAGAATAGGTCGATGTGTACATACAGTATGAGTCACAGAAAATGTCAGATGAGGATAGTGAATGGCTCTAATACGCAGTAAAAATGATATGAGGACGACTGGATAGAGGATCCCAAGAACAAATGCAAACTGTCAGATCTACTTTTTGAGGGGTTATTTTTACGTACACGGGGATAATATGTTTGTGCACTAAATCTGAACGATGCGTGCACTAAATTGGTGGGCGCCAAAATAAACCGCTAGCGTGCACCAAAATGAACAGCTTAGTTAATCTTAGCTCAGCTTATGTCTGTTAGCTTAGCTCTTTTCCCACGGAAATACTGTGCAGTTGGTATCATAAATTAGTATTCACCTGAAAAAATTTTACGCTGTGCATAATAATCCTCAATGATGGTGTATGTGTGTCATGTCAATGTCATGGCACAATACGACAAACAAACCAACATTTGTAAGGGTGAGATAACATTGGAACGTGAATAAAGTTCTTTTCCCATCTGACCCTACGCAAACTTTTGATCTCAATTGCATGTTATATCGGGTTGACAGATACAAGGAAAAAAAACGTTCATGAGGATACCTTTCAGTGATCCCAACGAAATCCTTAGATCAGTTTTACTGTAGAAGGAAGAAGACGGGGATTGTTTGATCAAAGTCATGATGGGCAAGAGGAAGAGTATTATTGTGCATTAGCGACATCTGTCAAGCTTTTTTAAATAAAAAAATCACACGAAACCCTCAGTGCCTTCCCGGTCGAGCTCGACGATTAGTCTTTCTCGTCGCGAGGAGATCGAGAGCATGATGGAGGAGCGTCACAGCAACAGGAAGGGAGTGGACGACAACGTCCGGAAGAACATGGGTTTCACCACCGACAACAGCCGTGGGAGGAATGCCAAAGTCACGCTCAGGCCTCCAGATCCACAAGCCCAATCTTCTAGGAGTCCCAGCTTGGAATTCACCTACGACCAGGACGGAGAGATCGTGGGCAACGGCGGGAACAGGCGACAGCCGGCCAAGGTTGCGCCCAGGTGAAGCCCACCAGGTGTGATGATGCAATACGCCATCAGGCGACGGGGTGTGTGCTCTTCAGGTACATGGAGTGGTACAACCCGCACAAAATGAGCACTGCCAGCCGAAGCGGTACCATCTTCGTGGACCAGGACCAGGAGGCCAACGACAACAGCAATAGTGGCGCTGCTACCTTAGAAGAGGACGACGAGTCAGGTATACGGTTACACTGCTAGCAAGCACATGCCCAAACAATGCCTACGTAATACAGCATACTTATGGCAACCCTTTTTGATAATTCCCCGTGATATGCACCAAAATTAGCAAATATTCAGCGACTTATTTTCGTAACTATGGCATGAAAAGTGGAGAATATACTTTAGTCACCACTTATGCAGTCGCTCTATTGTACGCTTATCAAGGAAGAAGTGAGAAAACGCTGAAAAAGTTACAAAAAAAATTTCGGGCTATTGTCAGAAAACAATTGCGTCGAATCACGAATCCCCTTATTGTAAAGTGCCTTAATTGCCCCTCAAGGGATTTACTTGGTGGCCCTGAAGCAGTTTGAATTTGCTCTCGTGCCGCCAATTCCCATCTCAGGTCGCTAAAGAGGTACTTTAGCGATCATTAGCATAAACTTACTTGACAAAGTCTTGCAAGCATTTATCCCTCTCCGCCTCGTCTTTTCAGGCATCAGTTCTTTGACAACAAGAAAATCTCGCCGAGGTGCCCATGCCAAGACTCGGTCAGGCATCCTCGAGAAGAAAAGCGTCTTCACCATCGCCTACGAGGACGTAGCCAAGAAGATGAGGCCGAGCTCCGCAGAAGTCCTCATGGACTAAACATGAATTACAGAAACCCAATGACAACAAGAGAAAACTATTTTTATTCGTCAAACATTTTGAGAGTCGCCATACGTATGAACTTACTGGTATTCTTTCCTCCTGGCACAGCTTTCCAGTGCCTGGAGCAGCCAACTTCGGCGAGACTGGACAGCTCGCACGCATAAGTGGAGCTGTATCGAGCCCAAACTCGACTCTCACTGACTCGCCAAACAACCTGACTTACCAGGGTCGCGAGTCAAACACTGCAACTTTGAGTTTTCTCGAGCTGAGGATTTCTTGCTTGCTCATCTGTTTGGATGAGCGTTAGGCTCGATCGTCTTCAATCTATACATATATAAAGTGCGAGTCACGTGTGCACATCTGTCTGTCTGTGCCTCTGTCTTATCTAGGATATGCTTCAATGGACCTCGATTTAGGCCTCGAAACGGCCTCACACGGAAAGGACTGTGTGAGGGCTCGAGAAGTCATGAAAAGTGGTGTCTCCTGACCAAGTTTGGAGATGATCGGTGCAGCGGTTGGGACGCCCATACCGTGATAGACAAAAGCACAGACCGACAGACGTACACACACGGACCTGGCGCTTCATCTATAGGGATGACTCTCAGCATAGGAAGCACAATGTGGGTTGTTGTCAAGGCACATCTTTACTTTGCAATCTTTCCTAAACAGAATCCTCATGAAGTCCAATGTTCTGATTATTTAGTAGTTCTTGTGTATATGTGTTTAAGTTTATCGTAAGTTGGAGAAAATGAGTTCAGTTGTGATGCTTGCCTCATCACTTGCAGCAGCTGAGAATAAGCAAGTATTTTTGTAGAGTGGATATATTCATGCATAAAATGTAATGTGCACTGTAATCCTATGTAATAAATCCAAGTTCAGAGACAACGGGCGGTTCTACCTGTCTACTACTTGGAGTAGAATTCTTCTACCAGAAGTCAATATGTGCAGCGGAGTGAGGGGAGCTACACAGTGGATCAACTTCTCTCCTCTGGAGTGTGATGTACATGAAAGGCTTATTTGAATAACTTCCGATGTAGGTGTACACCACTGGGTTTTATTTGGAGACATATTGCCTTGCGTTGAAGAATTTCATGATGCAGTCAGCACTGCTGGCCAGTCACAATGTCACAAAGACCTGACTTTGTCAGATGTCATGAGAATGTTGAATAGAGCCTGGCTGAAAGTGATGGAGATGATGGTGAAGAATTGTTGGAGAATGGCTGGTTTCTTCACCTCGCCTACAGCATCGCCTGAGGAGAGTCTCCCTGTGGTTCAAGAAGTGACTGCACCTGAGTATTACCTTTGCAGCTACGGCTGAGAAGCGAGAAGAAAGTGAAGATGAGAATGAGATGAAGAGGAATCTGCTACAGCTGACAAAGAGGTTAGGGATTCCCTAAGCAAGCTCATCACAATCTCACGCAAAGCCTTGATTCCAAGGAGACTTACTTTTTCCCGCGAAAGATGTGCCTCACAGTCACAAATCCAGCTCAAAAATGATGATTTTGTGACACATTAAGGCACCATGACAGGTGCTGCAGGTCATGAGAAATAAACGCTGGACGTCTATGTGTCATTTCACGCTATTTCGCTTACAAGAATATTCCGGTTGCAGTCACAAAAAAACAGTCCCCGATGCAGGATTTGTTGTCATCATCAAAGTCAGCTCAGAGTAGTGGTAATAACGATATAAAGCTTAATGCTGGGATGAGCATTTTCCCTGATGAAAACACATCCGCTACCACCTACTACCGGGAAGTTCATCACTACTGGCATTATTTAAGGACTTTGCTTGCTACTCAACACCTGCAGAGCTGCTGCACATTTCCTGCTATTCTGTGGCCAATACCTGAGCTACTGGCTGAGCTGTTGAGATCTGTCAGCACACCCTTGAACAACAGCGGTGTGCCAAGTTGGCACAGTGCCAAAATCTCGAACAGAAGATGCCAAGTTTGACAACTAAGACTTGGAATCAAGACAAAACTTGGAGCTCATCGTCCGTGTACCTGGCTGAGAGACTCACTTAGCCAGAAGGGAAGTCAACTGCACAGCACATCTCTGCTGTCACAAGAAATGCAGGTCATGTCAAGGAGATTTCACTGTTGACTCCATATTCTTATTATAATCTTAATGCATGTCTGCAGATGATTCTTGCCATAACTTGGGGGAAGTGGAAAAACACCTTTCCTGGCTGTTGTTGAGACAAGGGCACCATTTGCAGGTTGTCAGAGAAACATGCATTATGGATCCATGGGTGATGCCTCTTGATCAGGACATCCTAAGACTCCTGTTACCGATGAGAAAAACGAAGACACCATTACTTTCTTTGCTGAAAACCCAAAAACTTCTGACGGGAAAGCTTCATTAAAGGGGATTGAGAGATTGACCAGGCAGAACATAACAATTGGAAGTGGAAGGGTTGCTACTTTAAGCTACGTCAACTGAGCATGGTGCAAGCATTTTGAAAATTGAATGAAGTGCCTTCACAATCCATCTGTGATTAGAAAATACGCAATTTCAAACAATGGAACACTCAAGCCTTCACTGCTTCGTAGATCTAATAGCAAAGCTAAATTTCAGCTTTCTTCCTTTTGAAAATGTGGCATGATCAAGGGAGTGTAACGTATTTACCAGTTATATACCTTTGTATGGATAGTTCTTTTATTGGTCGTTGTGTCACTGTCGGCATACCTTGATACATGATACATAGACATTTGCATTATCTTTGAACATATGAGCATATGCCGAGGTTATGAAAGATCTAACAATAGCAGAAATGCTATTTTCTCTTCTAGCATTCCTTCTAGCAGCAGTCATTGGTGAAACCCGTAAGTGAAATGATGATTCATGAAATATAGTCATTGTTATGATCAGTCACATTAGTTAAGTGTTTTTCCAGGGTTGGATCAGGATGTCAACAAGACCAATATACAGTGTTACGAAACTATGAATTGTGAGATTGGAAACCTTACTTGCAAGGCTTCGCCAAGGACGTGTCCGTACGGAGTCAACCACTGCCAGAGACTCCTCTTCCAGTTCAACAATGGCGAGCTCATACAGCAAGTAGTGTGAGGTGCCACAAGTTGACATTTTGCTTGCTTTTTGTGCAGATTCGATATCGAGAAAAGTTGAAGTGTACATCCAGCTTTGCGGAAGCAGAGCCTTCCTCGCAGAAGAGATGCCACCAGGGGAAAAGAAGTGTAAGGTAGAAACAGTGACGTTGGACAAGCTTCACGAAATCGCCAAGCAAAGCCAGCACTTCGAGTCTTTGCTGAGTCTCTTCGGTCCCCTGGCCCTGTACGAGGAGGCAAAGATGGTGCGATGTAATTGCACGACAGATTTTTGTCCCATTGGGAGCGACCAAGAAGGCTTGGTATGTCTCATCTGCACCTATGAGAGCAGACATGTCATATTAATACAGTTGAATCTCGGTACAGCGTATCTTTCCGTCAGCAGGAAAAAGTACGTCACGTGGACATCATTATGATGGATACGTGTTGTACAGAGATCAGCAGGGAAAAATACGCTATGGGGAGATTTAACAATGATTACTTTGTGCTTCATCCTCTTGAGGAAGCACTCGACACATGATTTTAAATTTTGAAGCTTGAGGGGCATCGACAGCCTAAGAGCGGGTTAGGGCGGGCAGGGCAGGTTTTTGCTAAAACCAAACCTCCTTTCGTTTTTGTTGTAGCTGGTTAATTCTGCATTAGCCATAAGAATGCTGGGGCATATCCAATTCTGAAGCATGTGGAAGGTAACTTTACACGTGTGTGGCACTTTACGACATGCTCCAGCTGCTGGCACGATTGAAGGGCTGTTTGATGCTTGTAGAAAAAAAAACCCAGGCGAGTTAACTAAAATTGTGATGCCAATACATATGCTACAAACACGGATCATATTAAGGAGCCTTCTCACTTTCAGACTCCCACTTCTTACTCGACCACTGGTCAGCAGTTTTTTTCCACCACTGCAGGCGCCACTTCAACTGCAGGCGCCACTTCAACTGCTGGTGCCACTTCAACTGCAGGTGCCACTTCAACTGCAGGTGCCACTTCAACTGCAGGCACCACTGGAACTGCAGGCACCACTTCAACTGCAGGTGTCACTGCAACTGCAGGCACTACTGGAACTGCAGGCACCACTGCAACTGCAGGCACTACTGGAACTGCAGGCACCACTGCAACTGCAGGCACCACTTCAACTGCAGGCACCACTTCAACTGCAGGCACCACTGCAACTGCAAGCATCACTTCAACTGCAGGTGCCACTTCAACTGCTGGTGCCACTTCAGCAACTGCACATAGTACTACCACACCTTTTCGTGATCAATTTCAGAATAGCACAGTTCACATTCAGATATTGTAAATAGATTTCAGAACACTGCAGTTGAATTTCAGACACTGCAAATGGATTTCAGGACTGTACAGGTGAAATTCAAAATACTGCAAATGGATTTCAGATGTCTTCCTCTGATAGGGGGCCAGATCAGCAAGACACTCCTTCCCTGTACTCTTGCATGCATTCATGTGAGAAGTCAAGAATACAGTAGGTACCACTTGTTAAAATACTACGAGATACTATGACTCACAGAAGGGGCTGCGGTTGAGGTCACTAACATGGTCAGGTACAGCATGAGACAGAAGTTGGTTGGAAGAGGCATTTGGTCTTACATGCATGTGTACTGATCAGCAAATTAGAGTTAAGCCACATTATGTTTGTATAGGTGTACCCTTCATGGTTATTATTTTTTAACCCTTCCTTAAGTGTCCTACCCTTACTTATCAATTTACAATGGATAGCATGATCATGCCATGTTTCTGTCCATGGCTTCACACAAGTACAATAAAATAAACCCTCAGTTTGGCCAGGGGATTGTCAATGCTGCTCAAGATGACAATGACTAGCAAAGTCTGACTGAACAGCCCTTTGTGTGAATTACAAAGCAGCTTACAGTTAGATCTCCCAGAAGAACAAGCTATTGCCCAGTGGAGGGAAGAAGAATCTAAGTGAAGAGCAAATAAATGATCTATGTGATGAAATTGAGAAAGATGCAGCCATCACCTTGGTCCAACTGGGCAACTTCTTTCAGCAACACTTTGGCATAGCCCTATGTACCTCAGCTGTGCACAACTACCTTGCAGGGCATTTGGTAGCCTTGAAGAAGCTCCATGCTATGCCTGCAACTATGAACTCCAACACCAACAATGAACTGTGCCACCAGTTTGTCATTGCTATTGGAGAGTACATGCATCTTAGAAAACTGGTCATCTGGATGGATGAGACATGTGAATCTCCTTTGTTGGTGCAGCCAGGGAAGGCTACCTAAAGGGAAATGGGCAGTGGCTGTCCAGCCTGCATCAAAGGGCAAAAACATTCATATCATTGGTGCCATTGCTGTTGTCCAAATGACATGCATGTGTGGTGCATTCAGTGCAGAAGCAGCCAAGGCTTGGGTGCAGAACATGCTCAACAATATTCTTGTTGGATTGACTGTGGACAACATGGGGTTGGTGTGTGACAATGCTTCTTGTCACAGCAAGCTGGAAGAGCTCACTGAAGAAAATGATGGCTCCATGGTGTTCAAACTTGGCCCTTACAGTCCTCAACTAAATCCTCTTGAGAACATCTGGTCAGTCAAAGATGAAGGCAGTTGTAAAGAGAGACATGAGGGTTCCTGAGGTCCATCCACCTGAAGTTGGAGTGCAAAGACTCTAGCTTGTTGAAGGACTCATTGACACAGTGATGTGTGTGATCACTCCCCAGGATATTGGTCAAACATGCCAGCACTCACAAGGTTACTTCTAGGCTGCTCTGAACCTAGAGGATATGGGAGTGGGTGTCTAATGCTCACTACATATGTGGATTTCCACAGTCTACATACTTATCACATTTAGCTCAACTTTTGCTTGGTCAGTGGCCCCTGATTGCTGAAGGGGTGCCTCATTGTTGCAGGGACTCCTTGTTGTTGCAGGGACTCCTTGTTGTTGCAGGGACTTCTTGTTGTTGCAGGGACTCCTTGTTGTTGCAGGGACTCCTTGTTGTTGCAGGGACTCCTTGTTGTTGCAGGGACTCCTTGTTGTTGCACGGACTCCTTGTTGTTGCAGGGACTCCTTGTTGTT
>JAAUXU010030049.1_pt1 | contig 32641 bp, 27 predicted proteins | sample 7278151 | NCBI WGS metagenome assembly JAAUXU01 (sample SAMN14350113, study PRJNA611818) | marine sediment metagenome | isolation source: surface marine sediment (1.8m) | place: French Polynesia: Moorea | collected 2018-08 | reverse complement strand
CTGTACTGAAACATGTTGAGGTGGAATTTTGATGTGGAACGAGTAGATATGTTCCTGGGACACAATGTTGAGTACACAGAGTCAATGTCCAGACTGCCCATTTTGGCACTAGAATGCTCAAAGGGAAGCCACCTGGAGAGGGAGCCATGCTAAACAGAAGAGAAATTTGGCATTTTTCAGGGAGTAAACGTTGATGAAATAGGCTGAAATTTGCACGAGGGAATCCGGACCCCTTGGCCCACCATTTCCCCTGCGATTCACTCCCCACACCCTCTGGCGCCATGAGCAAGCATGCAGAAACCCCGTGTCCGGGTTGAGAAGTTGCTACGTTCCGTGAAGCAGCAAAAAAACTCATCGATGACAGTCGGGAAATCTTGAGGCAGTCCAGATCGTCATCACCAGTATCGAGAGATGGCAGTCTGGAGCTTTGCGGAGCTGATCAGACTCAGAAGTATCAAGAGAAGGCAGTCCAGATCGTCCCCAGCAATAGCGAGAGAAGGCAGTCCGGATGGCCGTCATCAGTAGTGGCGAGAGAAGACAGGCCGGACTCCTGAGCTTTGCAGACCTAATAAGACTCAGCAGTAGCGAATGTGGCACTCCAGATTGAGATTTCCTGACAGTCATTGATGAGTTCTGTTTACCTGTCAAAGTGTCACCCAGTCACTCTCTTTTTGTTGCTTCACCGAACCTAGCAACCTCTCAACCTGGACACGGGGTTTTTGCATGCCTGTGCATGGCGCCGGAGGACCTGGGGGATGCAACCATGTGGAAATGATTGGCCTGGGGGCTGGGATTGTCCAATGCAAATTACAGGCAATTTCATCCACTTTTTCCCCCTCAAAAAGCCCAATTTCAGTCCTGTTTGGCATGGGCCCCCTCTAGTTGTCTTCCTTGTAAGCAGTCTGGCACCAAAATGGGCAGCCTTGACATTGATCCAGTGTACTCAACATTGTGTCCCAGGATCACACTTACACGTTCCACATCAAATTTTCACTCCAACACGTTTCAGTACAGTGTTTCAGGTCTCGTCATGCTCCACGCATTTACTTACGGCAAGGGCTGTAAAGCGCTTCGTGTTTGCGTGCGCCTGAGCCTTACACCGCCTGCTTTGCGCTCACCCTGTGCTTCACGCTCACCACACACTTCAAGCTCACCACACACTTCAAGCTCACCACACACTTCAAGCTCACCATGAGCAAAAAATTGGTCAAGCTGGAAATGGCTTCAGACAGACAGACACACAGGCGGACAGACTACCTGATGTCCCTGTGCTTTATATATTAGATGGGTTTCAAGTTGGAGGGCAAATAATTTGTAACCAGACGAAGTCACTTTACACTTTTTCTAGTTGAAGAGCAGTTTTTATGTTTTGATCGGGCAAATGTGGCTTCGCCTCCTGATGCACATGCAGCTACTACTTTATGGCTCGCTGCAACAACTTTATTGCCCGCTGCTACTACTTTATTGCCCGCTGCGCTGACTGGAAACAAAAGCTGTGCATAAAGTACGAAAGTGACATCAAAGGGCAAACGCTGGACAAGGCCTTTCCGCCCTCCTTGGATTCTGCCGCTCTCGGGCCTTGACAAGCCTCAGGTACCTTTTTGAAACGGAGGAGAATCCTGAATATCCTGCGTTACATTTCAAAATAACAACTCATAGTATCTATTTATATGCCCTACTATATGTGTCGTTAGTATAAAGTTAACTCTAAGAAATATGAATGACATGCGTTGTCTGGTCCCCACGGTATTGTGTCCTATTGTAGTGACAGTAATAGTTATATAGAGGCACAGCTGGGCAAGAAGCACTATACGCCCGATTTTGGATTCTGCTGCCAGAGGGTGTTGACGTACACAACGCGAGGGTTTGGGTATTGGTTGGGGGGAGGGGGAGGGTGGCACTGAGGGTCGTCAAGGCCCAAGAGCAGCAGAATTCAAACAGGGCATTAAGGCCTTGCCCACCTGTGCACTTGTAGTTTGACACCACTTTTCTAGTTGATGGGGAGTTTTTGTTTATTGTCATTCAAACTTAGCCTTTTGCAGCGGGCTGTACAGTACACAGTACATTGTAAAGTAGTCACAGTATGCGGTAAAGTAGCAGCTGCAGTCGAAAGACGTGGTAAAGCTCTATTTGACAGGTCAAAGCTAGTAAATAAAAACTGGTCGTCAACTAGAAAAGGGGCGTCAAGTATAGTAAAGTCTCACTGCCGGCCACTACACGAAACAGAACAGTCCAGTCTGTGACTGACAGACAGACAGACGTGTTCCGGGTGTCCCAGAGGCGTTGCAGAATTTAAACCCAAATGCGTGTTTATTCTACTGCATGAATTTCAGCAATTCCTTCTCACAGGATCGTTTTGTAACGTTTTCTCCTTGTTCAATTCCAGCGAGCTGGCCAAGGACCACGAGAACCTGCACCTGATCAGGATGGACATGAGCGACCTCAAGGCCTTTGACGACGTCGCCAGTAAAGTGTAAGAAAGACTTAAGTGTAGTTCTTCTTTGTTTTGTCACCACCCCATCAATGTATGCACTGAACTTTCACTGCTATGAATGTCCAGGGTAGAGCTGAACAACTCTGCGTTTGTGGACATTATCGATTTGAGACCATTTTTGGCCCGTATTTGGCAAGGAGTAGCCCCACCTGAGGAGCGGGTATAAGAGGGTTGACCCCTCCCCCCTGTGTGCAATGCACCATTGCACAACCCTACTCTGCATGTGACAAATATCAAGCCGATCTGTTCGGTGGTTTTGAAATTTGAAGCATCTGAGCCAAAATTATGAACAAATTTTTAGCGTCTGACCTTTTTTTTGTTTCTCACTGTATTATGGAAGATTCGCCCCTATAAATAGAGACACACTCACAGGTCTGATGTGGTGGGTGACGATGGCCTCAATCTCCTGATCAACAACGCCGGCGTCAAGCTCGATGAGGGCCCCGACGGGCCCACGCCCGAGCAAATGCGGACGACTTTCGAGATCAATACCATCGCTCCGTACTTCTTCAACAGGGCCATGTTGCCGCTGCTCAAGAAGGCCGTCGAGAAGAACAAGGACAAGTGGGTGTTTTGTGGTCGATAGGCAATGTTCTCCGTTCAAACGTTTGCCGCCTTTTACAGGGCCATGGGCATCTCCCGCGCGGCCTCCATTCTCATGTCGACCGCCGTGGCCTCCATCCAGGAGAACGCCAAGGGCACGAACTACTCCTACAGGTCGAGCAAGACTGCCTTGAACATGGCAAGTCACGACCTGATCGCCGTTTCTGTGACCACTCAGCTGAGACCCAGTTTATTTCTCCTTTCAGGTCATGAAGAACCTCTCCATCGAACTGAAGCCCGAGTCCATCCTGGTCATGTCCATGCATCCAGGGTGGGTCAAGACCGACATGGGCGGCCCCAACGCCCTCATCACGACGGAGACGTGTGTCAAGACCATGTTGGACACTCTCGACGGACTCACGGAGAAGGATAATGGAAGTTTCCTCCGCTACAACAGCGAGGAAATCCCCTGGTGAAGGAGAGAGAGAGAGAGAGAGAGAGAGAGGAGAATCAGAAAAAAATATACATGAAAAATAAACTTTTGCATTTTTACTGTATTAGTACTGCTTTTGCATACTGCACGAAAGTGGCACAGGTGAGAAACGAGCTCCATTTCTGGTACATCCTGCATCAGCTAATTTTGTTTGTGGGAAAACTGCTCCCAGAATCAAACAGAGTCGACGGAGAACATAGTTGCAGTAGTGAGACTTGGTCAATGCCAAAATTGGCCTGACTGAGTCATCATGTCCCAGAGGGGCGCCCGGGCAGAGACAGAACTGCTCCTCGGGTTCACTTAAACGTCACTTCACGTGTCTGTCCTTCTTTACTGCCATGAGGCTGCAAAGTATCACTTTACCACTGTCGTGCAGGAGAGTGGAGCGGTCAAGCTTGACGGCGCCGGTACAATGGAGCAGCTTTGTTCTTACCCTGTCAGCTACACTGAGGATCAGCTGACACCCTAGACCGGGTGGCTCGATGGTCAAATTGTGTGCACTCCACACACATTTATGCAAGGTACTGACTCGTTCCTCAAAATCAGGAACACGTTCCGTTCCTCAAGTCTAGAGCCTCTAGCCGTTCCGTTCCTGTCCCTCAGAAAAGGGGCTGTTCCCGTTCCCGTTCCCCTTCCTTTTCTTAGGGGTCCTGTCCTTGCTGATTGTCAGCTGGAGGTACAGAAATTTTCTCAGCCTTTGTTTTGCCGCGCTTTCCACCCCTTTAGTGCTGCACAGCTCCAGCTCAGGAGTTGACTTGAGTCTACATGGTGTAATAGCTGAAAAGTGTGGTCTAAACCCACATCATTCATCTTACATAACAGGGATATCTCTATTCCAAATAGTACTTCAGTTGAATATTCAGTGCAATTTGGCTTGCGAGTCCACACTCTCTCATCATCCCTACACCAGTAGGACTCCAGCTGGAACGACTTCCAAGAACGTGTCGTTCCCGTTCCTCACCTTCCTCGTTCCGTTCCTCAAAATCAGGAACGCGTTCTGCAACACCTTGCATTTATGTAATGTGTGCTGCATGTTTTCTAGTGTTTCAGGTTCGAATCCAACCTCTTTTAATCTTTCTTTATTTTCAAGTTCTTTTTATAAAAAAAAAAGTGTCATTGAACTACAAATGTCCATCTGGGCAGCTCCGCCGCCCCTGGGGGCGTCATGGTCGTCACGCATCGTAATGCAAACTCGGACGTATAAGTACTGATGAGTCCATGGTCCGCCCAAACGTCAGGCTCAAAGTTCACAGTCGAACAAAATTGTTATTCCACATCCTCTTGTGATAACAGATGCTGCCCATCTGGACTCCTTTAAGGCAGACATCACCGAGGCGTTGACACAGAGAGAACAAATGATGGCAATGCTGTTAAAGTGCTTTCTTCTTTGGGATCTAAAAAAAAGTATGTTTTAATTTGTAGCTGAAAAGAGTGGGCCCAACGTCTCGGCTGACCCTGGATACAGTGGACACCACTTATTGTAGCAGCCTAGGGCCCAAGTAAATGTGTTATATTCAACGATGTGCTACAATAATCCGTGTTAAACAAAACGCGCTAAGGAGTATTTTGTGCATTAGCATCGGCGTTTATTGGTCTTCATTAAAGCTCGCAGATTGCTTGATTATTCTTCATTAACATTGCTTCACCCAAAAAACTTTTTCTTGTATAATTTCAAGTGTTCTAGGGAGCCCTCAAGGTCTCTCTTTCAACCTGCAACATCTGGGCAAAATTGAAGCCATCATCGGTCATTACCGATAATTATCCAATTTGCCGAGGTGGTGCATCATTGGTCAGCAGCCACTTTTGCGCCGACTGACTGCACCTACTGCATTGACAATTGCTACGCAAAGTACCGAAGTGATTTCGGGACCTGGAAAAGCTGCTTCAGTAAGCGGCGTCCACTGTAGTTGAATAGCATACTCGTGTTGGTGGGCCTGGGTGCAAGGCCATCCCTCTTTCCTTCACCGTTGGGTCGGCAGCAGGTTCTATTTCTATGGTTGGGGTCAAGCCGAGCCCTCGGGGTTTGCCCGGATGCTCGGGTGCTCCTCGTACGGCCTTGAGGACGGCGTTGATGGCAGTGCTGGCCGACCTCGCTCCCCTCGGCTTCGCTGGAGCTGCTGTAATTGTGCATTACGAGCATTTACTTACACGAGGTCTCCTGATTGCTGTCCTCGACTTTGGGACTGCAACACTTTCAGGCTGCAGAGACCGAGTGTTGCCAAATGCACAAACCGTGTTTGATGTTGGATTGTCCGTTTTGCATTCATTTTGCATATACAGTTTTATTGAGGCCACGATGTAACAGCAGGTCCCACATGCGGGTGTCCAAACGCTTTTTCTCTTTTTATTAGGGCCTTAGGAGTCCTGACCTCTACTCAGTACATAGGGAGGGTGGAAAATTAGGACTAAATCAGTATTTTCTTGCTACTGTAAAATTTGTCTTGTGTGCTTCGCACTCGTTGCTTTCTGGTCACTCTTACTTGCTTATGACTGAGGGCAGCAGATTTTTTTTTCGCTTTCCTAGAACTCCTCAGTGCAAACGAAGTAAAAGCAAGATCGACAATCTGACGTAAAGTGAACGCGACTAAGATGACGAAAGCCTGGACAACAATGGAAGTGATGGGACCCAAGAGATTCCGCACTGTCCAACTCCACCAGACATTCCTGGCACTTGGAAGTTCAAATGCAGTGGCTGTCAATGATCTCGCCCATCGGACAAGAGCAGTCCCAAAACTACTGCTTGTTCAAGGATAACCAATGAGCTGCTGCTGTTGATCTGACCCTTGGTCATGGACAACAAGGCCGTCGACTACGGGTGGTCCTTGCCTGATGTCATCAGGATCCAAAGCACGTGTATGAATAAAATTGGTTTTTTGATCATTAGAAGTTGAAGAGTAGAAACATTGCTCTCAATTACAATTAATATACTTGGACGTAAAAATGAACGAGTCACAGCAGTTTGCGAGTCTCGAACCTGAAAAAGTTCCCCGTCCTCGTTTTATAAAAATTTGAATGTTTCTCGAAAAGTCTTAAGTTCCTTTGAGACTCGTCCAGATCAACTCAAGATATCAGCATATGAGTCAATCCATGATCGATCGAGTTGCATCAAAGCGTAGCAATCAAGTCCAATTCACAGTCTTGCACCATAGTTGTGTTTCAAGTTTGTCTGTTAAAGCAGACGATTCTTCCTTGGCCAAATCTTCCTTGATCCATCCTTTGGTGAGTCGAACATGAGCTCGTTGACACTGGTGATGCTTGAGGAGCCAAAAGTGACTCCACTCGAGTCTCTGAGCGAGGTCAACTAATTTGGCCAGAGTCCAAATGTCTGACTCGTTTTGGGACTTTGTGAAGTTGTGCCCAAGTCTCAAAGATGCCGAATTCAGCTGAACGAAGAGCGACTTCCATGGCAACTCTGGTCACATAACACTATCATCCCGAGAGCACAACAACGGTTGTGCGCACTTTCATGGCTCTCCCGGGCTGACCGGCCACTGCATGCGGTGCAACATCTAGCCAACTACGCATCACTGGAACACCTTGATCAACATCTTCCACATCTCCTAGGACAATGTGGAGGTGGAGATGGGAAGTTTAGATAACACTTACTCGAGGATATTCGACTGTATCAACACCAGTGCCAAATGTTCACTTAATTTTATCACATTTTTAGTCGCAGGGTAAAACAAGTACATCAGAACCTCACATGAATATGACCAAGCACAGCATCAGCCCAACTCAGAAGTGCAGCTCAGACAAGGCTTTGGCTTTGCTTTGCTTAACCTGGCAATTTGGCTTGGCTTAACCTGGGTTAGACCAGATGAAGCTTGAATTTGGCTTGGCTTAACCTGGGTTAGACCAGATGAAGCTTGAATTTGGCTTGGCTTAACCTGGGTTAGATCAGATGTAGCTTGAAGTTGACTTGGCTTAACCTAGGTTGGCTGGCTGATGTTGTAGGAGTCCTCTTCAAGTCTCTTTTAAGGCTCTTCAAGAAAAATCGAGTCCTGACCTTTCTGTTCTTCTATCCAGTCCCTTTTGTGGACCTTGATGTGGGTCCATGATGACATCCTTGGTGCTTGGACTGATTTCTGCTGTTATGTGGAATCAAGTGACAACGATCCTTTTTTTAAGAAAGGGGCTTCTCATTTTTTGGCGCTGCTTAAGATTGAAGCAGAACTGTCAAGGACTCTGAAGGACCTAAAGTTGCGACCGAAAGTTTACGTACACCTGAACTGTAGTGAGAAATCGAGCCGATGTAGTAACTTTCTTTCTTTTAATCGTCAATGCTGCCTCAAATAGTCACTCTTGCCGCAAGTGAAGTAAATAAGTTCAACTACCAATACTTCAAGCTTTCCAACGAGATCAAGATCGTTTCTGTAGTTGCAGTATTAAGAAAGCTACAGAGCGGTAACTTTTGTCCAAAAGATTGCATACACCCAAACTGAAGTGAAAAATTGAACCTATGTAGTAACTTCCAATCATCAACGCTGCCTCAAATATGCACTCTTGCCAAAAGTGAAGCAAATCAGTTCAACTACCAATGCTTCAACTTTCCAATAATGTGAGTAGCATTGCTGTAGATACAATATCAGACGAGTTACGTTTTGTATGCTTCTTTATGTTAGTCTTGTCTTTTTTTATTTTCAGACTTTTTGACTCCTCGTGTACCCATCATACATCAAAGCAGTCCTTCATGCAACTTTTAACCATGATATAGACTTCTGACCCTCGATTTCTGCTGAATTGCTAGTGTATGCAGACTTTTGGCCGCAACTGTAGGTAAAGAATGTCTCGCAGGGCATTTCATCAATGTGCGCAGCATTTTATCGGGCGCACCCAATAGGTCAGCCCAGCCTGAATGAGGCTTGGCCAAACCTGGGTTAGCCCAGATAAAGCTTGTAGGTGACTTGGCTGAACCTCGGTTAGCGCAGCTCAGATGTAGCTTGAAGTTGGCTTGGCTTAACCTAGGTTAGCTTAGCTCTGATACAGGTTGACTTGGCTAAATTGGAAATCTGTGCACTTATTGCAGACGGAGTAGGAGCATTTTATGAAAGCTTGAGACCCTGGTTTGCCTTGTCCCGGAGGTCATGCTTGACCTGTCTGAGATCAGAATCCTCGAGGAAGGTCCGGGAATTTCCATAACTTCTTCCCACAGATACTTCACTCCCCCTCCAGGGAGGCGTGGCCAAGAAGCTACGGGGTCCAAGACGGGCTGTGCTTGAGTGGCACTTTTCTGGTCGCCACCCTGTAGACACCACATGGAAACCCGCGCTGACGCAGATGTACTTTTGACGGCGGCCGGAGACAACGGTCGGAATCCCTTTGACGGCAATCACCAAACATCTCTTGTTGCTCCACAGTCCGTGGACTGTGCCTGTTGGCGAGTCGTCGTCGTCGCTGTCGGTCTCGGCCATCGCCTTCAGCCTGGGCCACGAGTTCAGCCTCCACGAGGACGTCCGAGGACGTAAGAAGTCGAACACTGTCTTGAAAGGGTTGCCAGGAACAAACGTCGTCCTCGTCGCTTGGACGGAAACTGTTGAGATTCTTTTTTCGGCCAAGTCCCAAAGGGGCCTCAGCATTCAGCTGTCAAGGAGACAAAAGGCTGGAAAACAGGAAATACAAAAGAGTTCACCCCTTTTTTTCCTGATCTTAGCCAATTATTTATTGACTCCTCCTGGCAAAACTTCAACTCCGGACCCCACGAGCGGCCAGAAGCGGGTGCCGGTCAACATTAAGGAGGGGGGGGGAAGGGGACACATACATTAGGAGGGGGTAGAGAGGACCCGCCCCCGGTCGTCAACGATGAGTCTGACCGATATGAAAAAACGTCGCTTTGTCTGTTCTTGGCACTTCTTTTTCCTTCTGAATAACTGCGGGGGTTCCGCCACTCTCAATTGATCCGATTGTTCTAGATTTCTCACCAGATTTGACCAAAGCTCGGGGCGTTGATCACATTTCCAATTGATTAGGACCAACTTTGATGGCCAGACCAGTTCTGGCTGTTGGCAGCCTTTCGGAGGCCTTGGCCTTGGAAGGCCCATGCTGGGCAAGACTGCACTGCCCAAAGACGGCTCAAGGAGAAGGATGTGCTGGGGCTGTCCGTCCTGGAGCTCCACACGTGCATCCTGGTCTGGCAGTACAATCTGTGGGGTCAGTACAACGAGGCTGCCCAGAAAGAGGCTATGCGACAGCGCACGATCACTGCACCGGCACCGTCGGGTAGTAGAAAGTGCGCCCCGCTACAATGCAATGTGGTACTTTGAAGCGCAGTGGAGCAGCTAACATCATGCGCAATTGTGCAGTACAGAATTCTACAGTGCCAATTGTGCCGCGCAGTATTGTACAATACAGAATTGGGCAATGCCAATTGTGCCGCGCAGTATTGTACAATACAGAATTGGGCAATGCCAATTGTGCCGCGCAGTATTGTACAATACAGAATTCTGCAGTGCCAATTGTGCAATGCGCAATTGCACGACTGTACAGAGCGCAATTGCACAGCGCCGAATTGTACCATGCCGAATTGCGCAGTGTAGAATAGTACTGCGCGCAATTGCACCTTGTGCAATCTACCACGATGTCCTCTAGTGCAGCCGTGTCCAGTGCAGTCAAGTCCGGCTACTGTCTCCAGTGCAGTCAGTACAGTGCAGCATGGTGGAAAAGTCCTGCGCAGTAAGTAGGTTATGACTTGTTATGACTATGAGTATGTCGAATGATCCAGTATGATAATCTGCTTCAGTGGATTTTGGACACTCTTTTTCCCTCTTTTTTGTGCGCCCGAGTCAAAAGACCCTTTGAGCGGGTCCGACGCCTTTGAGCTCGCGTGCTGCCCACTTGATCACGGCGTCCCCGTCCACAGCGGCGGCGGCGGCGGCGGCAGCGGCGGCTGACAAAGGAAGTGCGCGTTCTCTCCGTAGTGAACGGCGTTTCGCGCCGCCATTCGCCGTTGGCCGGAGCTCCCGCGAGGGTGGCGGCAGCAGCTGCTGGCGTTGCAGCTGCTACTGCTGGCGCGAAACAACATGAGGGGAACCTTTTTTGGCGGCGAAGTCGAAAAATCTCTCGGCGAAAATTGAGTTCGGCGTTGGCGGCGCTGGCGGCGGCGGCGGCGGCGACGACGGCGACGGCGGCGCTTTTAGCCGACTTCCTTTGTCAGTTGATGGAGTCAGTCCTGAGCGTGAGGACACCTTTTTTGTGTCAGTCTTGCTTGATTCTTCACCCTTGAAGTGTCTTGATCAGTTCCAAGTCTGTCTCGGCCAAGACTGTGAAGTGCAGCGAAGAGTCTGACTTGTTGGAGGGGGTCACTTCTGAAAGGACTTGCCGACGTTGAGGATGAGGCCGCACAAGGTCATCACCGTCCTCGTGGCCGCCCTGGCCGCCTTCTTGCCGGACGAGAGCTTGGGCATCAGATGGCTGTGAGTTCTTCCGCAATCATTATTACACATTTGTCCTGTCGTCGTTGTCCCTGATCAAGTCATCAGCTCACATCTGGACCTCAGACCGAGCGAGGTCCTCCAGGTTCTCACTCTGTCTCGGTTAGGCAGCCTCAGGTCCAAGTTAGTCCGGTGGCCTCGAGCCTGAGCCCAGGTAACCCCGGACCCCAATGCGGCCGGCCCTAATCCTCACCTTGTACAGCCTCGGGCCCAACTTAGAGTTGTCTCTGGGTTGTGTCCACCCTCCTGGTGGGCCTGGTCGAGGCACCAGGCCTTCAGCTGTGTCTGAGGCTCCACAGGGCCTCCCTGTCGTGCCTCTCACACATGTGACATGCACTTAGCGCTCCGGACACGTGTAGATCATTCAGTTTGCTTGCTGTTTTCCCTGTGAAATCCGATTCCGCCAGTCAAACGGCCTCACACACACAGACAAATCAATAAGACAGGCAGAAATCCTGGCATTTTAATTCATAACCTTTCTTGTCTGCACGAGCAGAGGGAGTTGGAAGGCATATTTCAAAGCCGAAGTCGTTACCAACCTTTCCTGCACTGAAAAGCGTTCCCGTGAAATATCGTTGTACGACGAATTCCCATATATTAATGCTGGAAAAGGCGCCATATTTTAGCGAGTCGTTTGCCAGACAACAGACGCAGCCTGAGATGATTTAATCTGCGGGTTAATGGAGCAGCCGAGGCCATGACAGAGAGGCCATCCCAAGTCGGACGGATCCGTGATTGCAGAGGGAAACGTGGATAATATTGATAATATTGTTAAGCGCTTCTTCTCTCGCATCCCTGGATCTGTCACAAAGAATCCCCTGCCAGAGATGGGGGAAAAGGGGAATCTTTTTTCCCCGAATTTGCTCACTGGAACGAGAAATGAGCGTGGATTCAGCAGCTGCCAAACAGACAGAGGAAGAACTAATAATTATTGGAGAAAATACATTTTTTTCTTCTGCTGCTTCTTCTTTTCCGGACCGACGGATTAATTATAACAACCTTTTGCGTTCGTCTGGACAACACATCCGGCTGCTGTTGCTGCTGCTGCTCTGGCTGCTGCTGCTGCTGCTGCTGCTGCAACAACCTTTGGAAAGGGTTCAGTTCAGGGGAGACAGCATGAAAATGTCCGGGTCACCTCAAACAGCGAGAAAATTCACCTAAGAGCGCACTAGAGTGAGTGAGTTCACTCATGTAGAAGTTGTTCATTGAATTCACTCACCTAAGAATTGATCATGGCTAATATGAGCAGTTGAATTCACTCACCTAACAGACTAAAAAGAAGCCAGACTGAGTTAACTCACCTAGAAGTTGATCAGAGCTAAAACTAAGGCAACTGTGAAAGAGCAGAGCAGAATAGAGGTGCAAGATGAGATAACCTCAATGTAAAACAGCTGAATTCACCTAAAATTCCTGGCTGGAACAATGAGTAGCAGCATTTTTGGGTGCAAATTTGTGCGATGAAAGTGCATTTTCTGTCGATTTGACGATAATAGCCCTTGATGGATGAATAGGCAGCCCCTTCTTGGGCCTGCTCCTTTTTGCATTGACCCTCAGCAAAGGGTTAATACAAAAGTTTTTGGGTATTCGCCTGGTCTGTGATTATTGGAGTCCTCGCTTTTTGCCGCACACGCAAGAACAACCGTTTCTTTCGCGTATAAAAATTTACTTCTTTTTATCCGAAAAAAGAGAGAGAGAAAAAAATTTTCGAAACGATGAAAACAAGGTCAAGTTAATGCTAACTTGTTTTTTGGGTTTTTCTCTACGGATGAACGGACAAAATCAAAGCCTCAGTCAGTGGAGAGGAAAAGTATGATGAAGAAAGCTCTTGTTTCACTCGAAAATTCACGCTCGCCCGCGCCCAAAAACATACTTTTAGCACATTTTGAGTTTATCTGGCGAAAAGTCCGGGTGTGTTTTTCACGGGAGTACAAATAGGGGACATTGGATAAAAAAGGTGGGGGGAAAAAATCGGAGACAAAGTCGAATATTGCATCGACAAAGCGACAACTGCGATATCGGCAATGTCACTCGAATGCTGAAGAAGTGTGAATCAAAAAGATGTCTGAAAGACTCAAAGTTAGACCAACGGTCTCTAAATAACTCGGTCTTTATGACCTGCTTAAAAAGACACAGTAGAAGTGGCGCGCGATCTTAGAATTGAGACATGCTCGACAGATTTAGTGGTCTGCACGTACCTGGTGGAGGAGAAGCGCCTTTATTGCAGTCCAATACAGATGCTAAAAACAATTACTATTATTATAGCTGCTGTGACCTGATGATTTACAAGTTAGAAGCATTCACCAATTCCCAGTGTCCCCCCTCCCTCCCTCGCCGCGTCCGTCGGTGTCTTTAATGACAGTAATTAATTAATATGGTAGTGTTTTTCGAGCTAATAAAACGCCTTTTTCGGGGAATCCTAAACGAGATTCAGATGTCAAGATTGAAATTCTCGGCGGTTCTTCTGCCAAATTGGCCCAGGTAAACGTTTTTCCCACAGCCAAACTTCACTTCTGGCACCTTCTGGCTTTTCCAGAGCTGCTCGGCCGAGGCCGGAACAATAGGTGGGTCTGGCAGAAGTGCAATTCTGGCCAGAACGGGAAGAATTTGGCACGGAAAATGCCAAAAAAGACGCGCAATTTGCAGCCCAACACGTCTGGGACTGGCTATTGCAGTACAGTTACAGGTGACACTTGAACTCCCCTCATACCTGAGGATTCATTGGCCACCCCCGAATTCCTCTTGAAATTGACCTGACGATTTCTTGGCTGGACAAAACTCGACATTTTTAGCGCATTTCACCTATTTTTCCGGCGTCCACAGATGATTTTTCTGGTGGAAATCAACTCGTGTGAGAAAGCAAACAGAACAGATCTGGACATTGAGCAGAAGAAAAAGACTTTTTGAGGGGTCTCCTAAAAAAAGTGGGGGGGTTTCTCCTCTAGCAAATACTTTGAGAATTGTTTGGGAAAGCGTAGAAAAATTGCCGAAAACAAAAGTGTCAAACTCGTTCGTCGTCTTTTTGTCCTCCAAGGAGACTTTTTTTCTTTAATGAAAACCTTTTTTTTCTTTTTGCTGTTTTGTCTCCCTGCAGAAGCTAAAAATGAAACAACTTCCTTAAAAAATGGAAGCTTCTCTGTTCATCTCATCTGGGAAAAGTAGGTGAGGGGAGGAAATTTCTGAATTCTTCTTTCTCCCTTACTTTTCTTGAACCCCCCAAAATTCTTTTTTTTCTTCCTCTCTGTAGGAGGAAGAAAAAAGGAGTGCAGATTCGTAACTGTCACTCACAGAAGTGGAGCTGATTCACTTTTATCAAAAAAATAAAAGAAAATCTGCCAGTGTAACTGGGTCATTTGGCTTTGCTCTCTCTCTCTCTCTCTCTCTCTCTCTCCTAACTGATACCCATTGTTTAGCGGACTTTTGCAGTCCAAGCTGTGCTGCTCCCATGGCAGGAGTCACTGCTCGGCCAGACAAAGTCCAAACGTTGGCTATCTTTCTGCCACTGACTCTGAGAAATGTCACGAGTGCTGACTCACCCTGTACTCGAGCCTGGGCTCTTGTCCGGCCGAGTGCTGAGAGAGAGAGAGAGAGAGAGCTGTCAATACCTTTGTTCTGATGCTTATCAAGCTGTAAGTGGAAGAAGAAAGGAATGAGCAGAGAGAGAGAGAGAGAGAGAGGCAATAAAAAGCCTGGAGAGATCAATGCAGTAGAAAAAATTGCAGCTTTGGGGTAGTGGCAACCCTGTCCTGGCTCCCTCCCTCCCTCTCATTGATCAAAACGGCTCTTGTCGATCCCTCTGGAGGGTGTGGGAACATTTGTGTCACGCCCGCCTCCCCCTGTCAGTGCTTTATTGCACTGCCCCCAATCTGGTGCAGAAACCCCACAACTTTTGGGTCTTTTGCAGAGGCTTCATTCATTTGGGGAGGGGGGGGGACATTAATCGAACACAGGTGCAATATCGAGGCTGCTCAAGGTGTTCTCACGGTCTCAGCACTTGATCAGATCTGATAGGGCGGACAACGGCTGCAGGGACGGGAAGGGGGGAGGGGCTGACGCCTTTTAGCACGACTTTGCCAGAGATGCACACAAAAATGTGACTTTCACAGGTTCACAGCCAGCAAACAAGTGGAGGAGACCGAAAGAGGCTTTTAGGCGAGTTGGCACAAGCTGTGGCCACACCGACAAAAGTGTAGGACCAATGGAACAGAGTCAGACCCTGCTAATGTGTCCGAATGGCACCAATGTCGCACGTCCCTTCTAACACGCGGGACCTCTTCGACCTGGCCCAACACCAAAATGTAGCCTAAACTAAAACGGAACAACATATCTAGTCTCGAGCATCATTTCGTTTAACCTAAAAAAAAGGGGGGAGTTTAGACACTCCTGGAGGAAAAAAAAACTGTGTTGCAGGATAGATAGTTGCTTCCCTCCCCCCCCCTCCAACCAATATGTTGTTGTTGACTGCTCAAGTGTAGCTGACTTGATTGCTCATTGGCTGGCTCTGGTCTCGATCTTGGCCCAGTCACTGTTTGGAGTGGTGAACAAGCCTAAAAGCATGGATGTTTTGTGTGTCAAATCTGCTAAAAAGCCCTGGTGGAACCAGTTTCTTTTGCCTCTGGCTGGAGAATGCCAGGAATTGTGTAAGTTGCCCCTGGTCACAGCTTCTTGGACGGTATCGAATGCAGTGGCAACCCTGTCTTGTCGGAGACGTCGCCAGCGCTTTGATGACGCTATCTGAATCAGATTAAACGTGTTGTTTCCGATGCGTGCGTGCGTGTGTGTGTCTGCGTGAGCGCGCGCGTGCGTGCGTGCGTGTGACAGACGCCAATCAAAAGCTTTCTCTGCACAGACGCAATCTCGGTGAGAGCGAGACAGAGAACGAGAGATTACGCGTAATTCCGCTTTGCTAAAGTGGCTTTGCTGAATGTTTTTTTTTTTTTTTCATTCTCCTCCAAAACCGGGGATAAAAGAAGAGATTTTGGGGGGCTCGATCAAAATAATAAATGTTTTCTCCGTCAGACAGATTGTTTTAGACGACAGAGAAGAGAAATATTAGAAATTTGCGCCAATTTCTGCACAGTGGAGACTGCGTTTTTCCCCCCTTCCCCTCCACTGATGTGACAGTGGAGTCTGCATTTAACGACGGCTCCAATTGACTCTGCCATTGTCCGTACAAAAGTCCCCTTGTAACCAGTAGCAGAAGTGAAAGAAAAATATTGAGCTGGCAAGAATTTTTTCCCTCGACGGAGACATTTTCGCGTAGCATTGAAAGCTTTACAACCTTTGCTGCTGTCTTGTCCATTGGATCCATCCAGGTTTTACTGCCTTTTCCTTCGGCAGAAAGAAAAAAACAGGACGTGAGTCTTAAGGCTGCGCTTGCCCGGGCACAATTTCCCCTGCAGCCAGAGCAGCGGCCACAGAAGTGCTAGTGCAACTGCGGCCGCAGGCGAGAAGCATTTTGACACTGTCCAGGTAATGGACGGTGCAAACACACAGAGAGACAGAGGCAATTGCAGCCAACATCTCAATGCTCACACTGACATCGATCTCCAGGTGTTGCTTGGCACCATAAGTCCACATTGTTCCCAGATGTGGCCGGCATGACTCGGCCTTCATTCCCAACCTGGCTATGATTCTAGGTGTCGACAGCCTCACCTACCACTTCTAGGTGTTGGCAGCCTAACCTGGTCCTAATTCCATTGTTGGCAGCCGAACCAGGCCTAAGTTCTAGGTGTCGACAGCTTCACTTACCACTCCTAGATGTTGGCTGCCAACCCTGGCCTGGGTTCCGGATGTTGGCAGCCTCACTTACTATCACTTTTCATTGTTGACAGCCTAACCTGGCCTCAACCCTAGGTGCTGACGACCTCACCTACCATTTGTAGGTGTGTTGTGGGCCTGGCCTGACCTCCCTGAGCTGATCTGCTGCAGGTGTGTCGAGCCTAAGCTGGCGTCACCTTTCCAGCAGATGAGTTTTATTGTCTGCCGAGGATCCCAGTTAAATGACCCAGCTTTTATCTCTCATTTCCTCCCCCCTGTGAGCATGCATGAGAGGAATATTTTTTTTTACAGAGAGAAGAGAAGCTGTGCTCAACATCGATTTTCTGTCAGATTTTGAGGCACGCAAGGGGAAGGAGGGGGAGGAAGCAACGCGAATATCTTGCAAAACTTTTTGGCCCCTTCCATAGCTGTGTTATTGTTGTCAGCCCAGTGAGTCTCTTTACTCTGTCTCTTTTGTTCTTGCAGCTTCACACACACTGGAGCAATCTCATCATATTTCCATCAGTCACCTTGAATTGTTGTTTCTCGTTCCCAAGCCCACAACGAGTGATCGTGTGAGCCTCGAACGGCAGCTGTGCCGCCGTCGAGCTGTTTGCGGCTCACACGACCGTGACGGGAAGCCGGATCAGGGATGATTGGAGTCTTCCACTGCTTCATTTTCTCTCCTTCCTTCATTAACTGTTTCCTCTGTGTTGTCAAAACCAATGATTATCGCACAGACCCATGATTTGACCACCTGTCTTATTCTTTGGCGGCAACTTTGGCGGACCCGCGAGCGCGTGAGCGGTGAACAAGTTGCCGCCAGCGCTGGCTGCAGCCGCCGCCTTCTTCGCGCCTCACACGACCGGACCGACGAGAGACTGGCCGGCTCACACGGTCCGGTGAGTCAGGCCGCAGCCTGCCTGCCCGCTGCTGCCCACTCTGCCGCCAATCATAGATTGATAGCTTCTAAGTGTACATACGACTTTTTGTGAATGAGCATAATATTCTGTGGAAGACACGAGGAGCTTTCGCAGGTGTCTGACTGACGCCCCCCATCTCTGAGACTGCCCAAAAGAAGTGGGTTTGATTATTTTTTCTATCTCTGGAGAGGGAAAAAAGGGAAAGAGCCTGAGCTTTCCACCCATCAATCTCACTAAATGTCTGAAAAAAGACTCGAGACATATCAATCTGGGCAAAGTTTTGCTCATTTTGCCATCAACTTGGCCCTGAACTTCGCCCTATTGATTTCCATGCAGCCCGCCCAAATTTCTTCCCTCACCTCAAGTTGGGCACAGAGAGGTAGGTGCTCAACTTCTTTCTCCCGAAATTGGGGCCAGGCGGCGCGCCAGCCTCGGCAGCCTCGCCCGGTGGCCTCGGCGGCCTCGGCAGCCTCCAGAGAAGAAAAAGGAAAATCTAAACATGCTGTAGGCCTTTCCTCCATCACAAATCTGTCTGCAGCTTTGGCCCTCTAGGAAGAGAAAATTAATTGACAGCAGCTTTCCTCAAACTTGGGTGAGTGCATAAAAAATAGTTCTCAACAGGGCCTTTGTGCAAAGTGCAAAAAGCTCATTCATTCCATGATTTCACACGCCAAAAAAAATATGCCAAAGTCTCAGAAGAAAACGTTCAAATTCGCATAAAGATTCACATAAAATCTGTCTCGTGCAACAAAGAAAAATGGGTCTTTCTCTCTTTGTGGCGCTCAAAGAGAGGGGGAAAAAAGTCAGAGTACGAAAAATTCCTGCAGCTCGTTTATTATCAGTGGTTTCCCCCCCCCTCCTCAATCAAGGTGAGAAGAGGGTCAATTTCACAATGACACCTCTTGTTTTGGCGGAAAATCTTTTTATTTTCCACTCTGTACAGGACTGTACTGGACTGTACAGGACGGAGGCTGAAACACCAACTTCCTCTTACCTTCCACGCCCCCCTCCCCTCCCCCAAAGCAATTTTGGGACACCCTGGACTCAGTGAGTGGAAGTGGCAAAGACGATCCTTTCACCCTGTCTGTCAGCAATGCAAGGTCAAATTAGAGCGCTACGGCTACAGGGTGTCATGCCCAACCTTTACAGGGTGGCTGGCTGCAGCGCTTTCCAAAAACAATGCAAGATTTACAGGGTGGCTGACTCAGGGGGCGCCGAGAGATGCAAGTCTTACAACCGGGTGACGGACAAGTGCTTCTGTTTTAAGGGGGGGGGGGAAGAACAAGATTTACAGGGTGGCTGGCGAGTTCCGCCGGCGTCTTCATCATGTCTTTACAGAACTTTGTCACTCTTTTGGAGGGAAACACTGTTTATTCATCTCGTAAACGTCCGTCACGCAAGGAGTTCTCCATGGCCATGGAGTTGGCCCTGAACGCCGGCCAAGGTCTTCGTCTCCATGACGAGCCCATTTATGCTGCAATCTTCAAAGTCGACTTGAAGCTTTTAAAGTTGAAACCCTTTAAAGTTGTCCAGGTAAAATTGAAAAAAAAAAGCGCGCCCTGTTATACACACAGTTTAAGTGTGTGTCTCCTTGGTTGTTTTTTGCGTAGTGTGAGCGCTGCTTTAATGCCTTTACTGCGCCCATTATGACACTGCTATTCACGCCCACCCTGCCCTCCCCTCCACAGCTGCCGCCCCTCCCCTTTCCAGCCGGCTTGGCACGCCCACTTTTCTCAATTGGGCAGCAAACGCGTGTGGGGTCCCCCCAAAAAAGGGTTATTGATGAATTTAATTAGTGAGCGCGCCCCAACATTCAAAAGAGAACGCACGCAATTTCCCTCATTTTCATCGTGTGTGGCGGCGGCAGCGGCGGCAGCGGCGGCGTCGGCGGCGACGGCGGCGACGGCAAAGGACGCCTCAAGAGAGACGCTTCAAGCTGCTCGCTTCAGAATGCGCAATCGGCCAAAAAGGTGTGGAAATTTGTCAAATGACAGCAGAGTGCAAAGGTGACCACAAAGACTTGAAAATCTCTCTTAGCACGCACGGGTTTTTTTTTCAAGACTCAATCAACTTGTGTGGCTTTTTTCTTCTTTTTTTTAGGAAGAGCCTTTTCAAAGAATATAAAAAAGCTGCCACTCAAAAAAGCAGCTAACTCAGATTTTTCATAATAGCGATCCCAAAGAACAATGTGGTCGGTGTGACTTTTTGACAAGCAGAACTGATTGGGCTGGAGAGCTTTCAGAAATCGAGGTGTCACCCGGTAGAGAGAGAGAGAGAGAGAGAGAGAGAGAGAGAGAGAACGAGGAGTGAGGCAGAAAAAAGTGAACAAAATTCCAACAGGCGAAGAGTGAAATTTTGTGCAACTTTGGAGGGAAAAAAACCCTTCGAAGAGTTCGAGAAAGCTAGAAAAAAAAGACTCTCTCGACGAGACCGAAATCTCTTCCAAAGAGCCTCGATTAGACAGAAACGTTGAAGCAAAACAGCCTTGGCACTTTTGAAAAACTCGTCCCCACTCAGAGTTGCCACTCCCTGTTCAGAGTCTCTTCTGTCTGACCGAGCAAGTTGTGTCGAATCAGCTATGTCGGCTTGATCAACTACTACTAAAAGGAATCGACTTTTTTCTTTCTTTCTGGCCTTTGTACACAGAGAGAGAGTAAAAGAATGTTCTGGCCACCATGGGAACATTTTTCTGCGTGCGCACGCGGAGAGAGAGAGGAAGAACGAGTACAGTAGGATCGATTGACCATCTTTTTTCTCTCTCTCCTCCTCTGTATACAGGGGGATGTGGGGAAGCCATCGATCAAATAGGACCTTATGCACAGGGTAACCTCCCCCCCACCTTTAGCCCCCCCCCCTCCCCAACGTCCTCGCCCACGTCAATTCTCCACGCGCGTCAAAATCACCGCGCATTCATCCCTTGCTCAAAAAAAGTTCGTGAGTTACGCCCTTTTTTTTGCTTCTTTTACCTTCATTCTTATCGGTTACAGAAAATAAAGCTGACTATTTGCACTTGAGCTTTGAAAAATGTGTGTGGCAAACCTGAGCAGAGCACAGTGACTTGTTGACTTTGGCCGGGACTGATCCACCCATGTCTCATGGCAAGTCTAGCAGGGTGGTGTCGACTGCCAAGGCCAGAATCACTGGTGATGGCCAACCCTGGCAAGTCTTGGCTGCTCCAGACGCTGTCCTGGGCCAGCGAGTGGCTCCTGCCGCCGGCGCACACGGGCCAGTCCGTGAGTGACTCCGTCCTTTTGTGTCTCTCGTAACCCGTCCCTAACCTGCTGTGATTGATCACGGCGAAGGCGTCCTTAAGTGTCGGCTCTCTCTTCATTAGAAGAGAGAGAAAACGTCGGCTCCTCTAATTGACTTGTCTCTCAATGGCTTCTTCTTCTTGGTGATCCCAGAATAGCAAATTATTGTGTGAGAATGCCACTTTGGGCAGAGCTGAGAGGACCACACACGTAAAAATGGGGCTCAAAAAGCTTTTGGGGGCCGTTGTTGGCCACAGGGGAGGGAGAGGGATAAATTTCCGACGCACAAAAGAATTAGAGGCGCTAAGAGGGGGTTGGGGCAGACTTTGGAATGCCTGCTTCACATGCAAAAATACTGGGAGTCCCCTGAAAAAAAAATGTGTGTAACCTAAGGAAATAATAGATGTACAAAGTTGAACCTGTGAAGCGCCACCCGTTTGTCCCATGCGGCATTTGCAAATTGAACCCGGGCAACAGCAGCAGCAGCAGCTGCTGCTGTTATTTGCGTGTGCGCCAAACCAAATCATGTCGAATTTGCACAGCCAGATCGTGTGACCAGGACTCAAGCTGCGTTTTCTGTTAAGAGTTGCCGCCGCCAGTTCATCATGGACGTCTAGCTGGCTCTCTCCATTATTGAGTAGCAGTCCATGGCCCCCCTGCTGTCCTGCAGGGGACAGGACAAGAGATTCATTCCTGTCTGTCTGACAGAGCCTTTGGTCCGGTAAGAGGTGTCCTTGTTGACAGCTCCTCCGGAGCGTCATTGGCACCCCGGGCCGGCCAGGGTTGGCACAAACAGCGGCGCCATTCGTCACGCCCGTGGCAACCCTGACAGATGGCGGCAGATGTCTCATTCACACTCATTGACTGCAAATGTCAGAGATATGGCATTATGGTCAACATCATTGACAGCTATTTGCGCCCAGCTCTAATTGTGTTCCAATTCAGCTTCACCGGGTGTCTCGGCAGTCCAGGGTGGCCCGCCCGTGACTGCGTCAGCTCGTGAGGCTGGCATCTGTGAAGCCTCCCTGGAGAAACCGTCGTGATCTCTGCTCCCTCCAGTGTTTGACACATGTTATCACGGGTCAGGACAGCAAAAAACCTGCTGACCGATCCATAAGAGTCGGCGCGACCCCCATTGGATTTATTGGCCCCCATAAGAGCCCGGAGAGAGAGAAGAAAAGTACCACCTTGCGCTCATTTTATTCAGTCGATTCGCACACCAATACCTGTAATCAGGTCAGAAAATTCCAGGGTCTGTGGACGACGAAGAACATTACTGACTTTGGGAGCGTTTTCGTGGGCAGCAGCTGCAGTCACTGTTTTCACCAATCGACCAGAGGGAGACAAAAAAAAGACCAGCTCTACAGGGTGGCTGACAACGAATTCCGGGGCCAAAGTTTACCAAACACCGGGTGGTTCACCACAACTTTTGTAGACAGTCCCTCGGGGTGGCCCCAAACTTGCTCTTATGATTCAGCCATGCATCTTCACGTCACGAGTGAGTGCGTTGGTGTCCTTTAGTGCGTTGCACGTTAAAGCAACATTAACATCGCCAACCCCAAGGCGTGCATAGCTGAGGGAAAAAATGTGCTCGTGTGAAGCCTCCCTCAGGTGTGCAGAGAGGGTCCAGACGACCAAGTATTTCATCTCCGGAGATAACTTTGATAGAGGAAGCACAAAGAGCATTTCCCAGATAACGGAGAAGAGGACAGGAAAATTTAATGGATAATTAAGGGCTGGCCGAGACCTTGGTGAGCTCTGTCTAAGAGTTGTCCCAGCCCAACGGGCACCAACCCAAAACTGCCCATTTTTAGCCCAAAATCTCATATTCGACCCGCTCAAAGTGACATCTCTGCCACACGACCGCAATAAAGTCCATAAAATATCTGCAGGGGGGGGGGGGAGAAGGAGGAGATGGGTAAAAATGGGTGGGGGGGGGCAACGACACACTTTTATAGGACTCTGTTCGTCATGTTGGAATATTCGCCATTTTATTGAACGTATTCGACTGTTTTAGGCTTTTTTAGAACAACAGTTTGTGAATGCTGGTGAATTGAGGTCTTCCACGCCTCTCCCCTCCTGCGCTCACGTATGACCTCTTATCCCCTCCATAAAGCTGAGTCCAATAGATATTTATGACCCATATATCTATCACCACCCGCAGCTACAACCTCTGGACTGTCGTCAGTCGCCTTCTGGCTGTCGAGGTGAGTCAGTGAGTGAATGTGTAAGTGTGTGTGAGAGAGAGAAAGAACGAGCAGAAATGGGCGAGTGAGCGACTGAGCAAGTGAGGTAGCCTATGAGCAAGTAAGTGGCTTACTAAGTGAGCGCGTGAGTTAACACATGAGGCAGTGACTTGGTATGTGAGCAAGTGAGTGAGTTAGCACGTGAGCAAGTGACTTTGTACGTGAGCAAGTGGCTTACAAAGTGAGCAAGAGAGTTAACATACGAACGAGTGACTTGGTATGTGAGCAAGTGAGTGAGTTAGCTCGTGAGCAAGTGAGACAGCAACTGAGCAAGTGATTATTGGAAGTGAGTTAGTTAGTATTCAAGAAAGTGATCATTTAAGCGAGTGACTGAGAATGTGAGCAAGTGAGTGACTGAGAATGTGAGCAAGTGAGTGAATGCTCCTGCGAGCAAGTACGTGAGTCAGTGCATCTCTCTCGAGCTGGTACAGGAAGGAATGTAAATGGAAACGAGAGAGAGAGAGTGAAAAGTGGCAATTTTCAAGTCACCAACGTCTGCGGGGTTAAAAAGTTGTGGGGGTTAACAGCTATGACCGGGAGGGAAGTGAAGTGTGTGCACAGGAGCAGCAGCGCTGACCCGGCCAATCATGCAACTCCATTCAAGTCGAAACAGACACAGATCAAAAAGTGTAGATATTTAGAGGGGTTTTTTTGGACAAGTGAAGCATTTCCCTCGTGGGCTGGATAATTTTGGCAACCAGCCTAAAAAAGGGAGCTGCCTCACATGGTTGAGTTTTGTTGGGTGTTTGTGTCAATCCTGCTAAAAAAATCCTTTCAGGTCGTGATCACTGGAACCAGTTTCTTTTTTTTCCCTCCAGTTGTTTCATCTGTCTGCCCAGAATGTCTGGAATTGTGGAAATGAGCGTCATAGAACAGTTTTTGAGCCCCAAATACACGATGAGTCAGTCAGTGAGTCTTTGTTGCCTTTGCAGAGAGAGAGAGAGAGAGAGAGAGAGAGAGAAGACCCAAATCTCACACGTGAAAACAAAATGAGCGCTTCTCTCTCTCTCTCTCTCTCTCTCTCTCTCTCTTGCTCGCTCTCGCTCTCTCCAGCTTGATCAGTAGCAGCTGATGGCTGTCGATGCCTGAAATGCCAACGATTCCGATCGAATCAGATTCCCACGGGGGCCAAAGGAGGGAACAAAGAATGAGCATCGACTTTTTGGGTACTGCAGACTGTTGATGCTCATTTTAGGGCCTTCCTTCCTTTGCTTGACGCTCATTTTAAGGCCTCTGATGCTCATTTTAAGGCCTTCCTTCCTTCCTGCCTTCCTCCTCTGACAGTGGGGTTTGGCTTTTACCCATTTTTGTCACTCAGCTCGCAGACAAATATTTCTCCTCTCCTCCAATCACTCTTTTCCTGGGTTATCTCCTGAGGTATAAATAGGTTTTTGCTACGACCCAGAAGAAAACCAGATATTTTTTTTTCTCTCCAGCTCACGTACACACAGAGAGAGACCAAAAAAGTGACAGCTGACCTAAACAAGCTATCGTGTGACATTCTTATCTTATTGGATTTATCTCCTCACCCTTGTGTGTGTGTGTGTGTGTAGTTCTGGTGTGTGTGCGTTTCCTTCCCCGACTATCGATACAGTCATGAAATTGAGGACAAATTATGCTATCGCACTTGAGTCTGCGGTCCTGCATGCGTAAGTCCGGGTCCGGGTCCGACTTGGCCAGGTCCATGGTGGAGGAGCTCTGTGAATTTCCCTCCAGCCTGGTAGTTTTTTTCCCCCTCCTCCTCCTTCTCTCCCGTATGGGAAATGCAAAGTGTGTCACACCCATCAGCTGGCATAAATTCCTCCTCAGCCAGCCCAAATCGGGCCAAGAATCCTCAAGGCTTGACGCCGTCAAAGAAAAAAAAAAGCCTCTGCCCAAAAAAAGGATTTTTGGGTAAGGAGGGGATTTAAAAGTTCGTACATGCGCGGCCTTTTAAACGTCGTCTGCACAGTGAAGTCTTCATTTAATCGTGGCAAACGCTGAGTCAGCGACTTGAACCGTATCAAGCAGGCCTCCGATGCGTGCATGAGAATCGACAGTGATTAAGATCGTCCCCCCCCCCCCAAAAAAAAAAAATTAATGTTTCTCCACCGTGAAAATGAATAAGTATTCGTTGCTTGGGAGCCGTTGGAGACAGCACGAACAATTCTGTTTTACAACCGATGACAATGAATAAATTTCCATTTACAAGCTTTTTTTTATGTCAAACAATGGTGGTTGCATCCGTCGGTCCTGACGAAAACTGCATGACAAAAGTGCCTAAAAAACGTTTCTGCTGCTGCTGCTGCTACTAATAGCTGAGAGCTTCATGGCTCACTTAAGCACAAACTTATCTGGCCCTGGTATCTATCGATATCAGCCAAGTTGATCAATCCTCTTACAAGGGATTAGCTCCTTTGTACCTCACTCACGACACGTAATAACCCGGCGGGGTCGGCGTTTTAGGTGAGGCCGGCGCCTCTGCGGGAACACCCGCTCGTCGCTCTGCGTCTGCAGGTGGACGGAAGTCACCTAAAATTCCGCACCAGCCTCTGGACTTTATAGATTAGCCACTACTTTCACTTGAACAGCATGAAGATGATGACAACGTTGTCTCCCAATTTCTTTTCTGCTGCCCACGCAAGTTTTCTGCATATCTGCAGAGTAGGCACAGAGATAGAGCAGAACCTGCTGCAGCTGCTGCTACTGCTGCTGCTGCCCCGTGCACACGTCCATCTCCGTGCAGGCAGCAGCAGCAGCATTGGTCGTGGCTCACACGGTGCGCGCAGTGCGCGTCGGTTTCTTCCAGGCTCACACGGTGCGGGGAGGAGGAGGAGGAGGAGGAGGAGGAGGACACGTGTTTCCATGTTTTTTTTTTGCTTCTGCTGCAAACAAATCATTTTCTTTTCTGTCGACGTCTGTCTTTCCTACCAAAGTGTTGTTGCTCAAATTTGCTGACTTCTTCTTCCCACTGGCCTAAGCGGAATAACGGGGGTACCGAGGGGGAACAAATATGCGGGCAATCTCTGCTTGGTCTAACTAGCTTAGTCAAATAGTTTTCTTAGGGAATAACTAAGTATTTTTTTAGGGAATAGCTAGTTTCTTAGGGAATAACTAGGTTTTTTTTTCAAACTAGCTCAGGCAAGCCCAGCCTCGGCTGGCCAAATCAGCCTAACTTTGCGTTCAGCCAGGCCAACTGGCCTTTTCAGCCCCCCCCCCCTCCCCATGAGGTGTCAACCCTTTCTGGGGACACCACGACTCCCAGCTGGTGCAGCTGGCCTAGGCCTCAGCTCTGATGGTCTCGTGTCAAGGTGTTTCTTCTGAGGTGAGCACATTTGAGACCTCTTCAATCATGTCCAATGAAGAGGGTGAGAATGTCTTTCTTCATAAGACTGCACTCAAAAATGGGTTCTGCCTAAATGCCTGCCCATCTTATGGGTTCTGAAGAAACGTTTTAATGGCCCATCTTCTCTCAGCAGAGACTTCTTAATGCAGGGTGACATCTGTGGTATGCTCTACCTGTCCACACGCACGCCTGGACCTCTATTCAATAGGCTTTCAACTTCTCAGATTCCATTAGGCTGGCAAAGTGTAGCAGACACACACGTACATATGATTCTCCACTTGATTCGGCAAGTGACAGAGCCAATAATGCACTTGGCAACGCAGAACTTGTCGAAGAAGCCCTGTTAGGGCCGGAAAACACTGCTCAGACGTGTATATTTATGTAAGGCCGGCCAGGGGGTATCATGACTGGACAGTTTTAGGCCTTGGCTGTCGGCCGGGTGCAAAAAAAGGGTGAGGAGGCAGCCGGGCCGGCGCGCCGGAGCCCGGCGGGCCCGCCTCAGATTATGAGTCGTTATTCAGCAACTTTACTTGTGTTTGGCTATGCTTGACAGGATGAAAATTGAAAATTGAAAATTTCCAGGCCAGGAAGACCCCTGAGTGGCCAGGAATGTTGATTAATCCTTTTGTGTGTGTGTCTTGGCCAGAGCAATTAAGATATCCAAGGCAGTGGCAGCTCAATACGTCGATGCCAGCGTGTGGACAGAAGAATTCGGTCCAGAAATAAGGCTCTCACTGTAAATAATGTAAGCTTGGTTCGGGCCAGTTAATTGAGTCCGCCGTTCAGAATTAGCTCTTTTGGATCATCATCAAGCTGCTGCTGCTGCTGCTGCTGCTGCTGCTGCTGCTGTTCAGGGGCTTTTGGCAGATTCTGGGCCAAAAAAAGACCGCCCACATCGAGATCCAGGGCTGAGAAGAGAACAGCTTCACCAGCTACAACTCAAAATCAATTGAAATTTTTCAACAATCGTGCAAAAGTGCAAAAAAAGGGGAGACAAAGACAAAAAAAGGCAATAACATCACGAAAGTCTAGAAGACCAAAAAGAAAAGGAAAAAAAACCAGTCCTCAAAAAAAAGAGCTTCACTTCAAACTTTAGGGCTTCTTGACAAGTCCCAAATGACACAAGTAAGACTTTGTCTTTCCTTATATTTAAAACTTTGAAAGTGTTTCAACTAATGTAGACTTGATTGAATGAGAGAGTGAATCTGAACTGTTGTGAGGTGCCAGCAACATTCTCCACAGTTCATGGGCCTCCAAATAGGCTTAAATGTTGCTCTCACATTCTACTGCTTTCATTAGCAACTTGGTTGACTTGCCAACAAAAACCCCTTTTCAGCTGCTATTCTAAAGTTGAGAGGGTGAAGCATGTCTGAATGAGGGGGGGGACCCCTAAAGGGGGGGTTCTTTTCCTGCCCCCCCTTCCCCCCAGCTGTCAGCATTGGGCATGCAGCAGCAGCAGCAGCAGTAACAACAACAACAACCGCGTTAATTAAATTAGGAGGAGCCAAAGCCCAAAGGCTTCATCAGCTGATCTGTCAGTCAAGGGAATTTTTCAGTTCTGGAAACCGCAAAAACCGCTGGGGAATTGGGAATTTGCTTGGGAGGAGAAGAGTTTTTGTGTTGCTGCTGCTGCTTGCACAAAATTTCAACTGGTTATAATCTTTTTTTTTCTCTCTTTCTTTCACTAAGTCGTTGCCTGCCAGAACTGTGACTTTTGTGCATTAGTAATAGGTCAAACACATGTTTGAGTCACTTCCTTCGCCTGTTGTGGAGGAATTTTCAAACCTGGTCTCTCTGTTTGCCCGGAAAACAAAGCAAATGGACTTTGGGGACTCTTTTTTTTTTCTTCGGAGAGAGCGAGGAAAAAATATGGGAAGTTGTTGACAAATCCTCCCTCCCCTTTCCGGTGGAAAAGACCCGGCCTGAGTCACCGGGGAGGACCCGAGATTTACAGGTAATGAAAAGTGCAACTCGGCCAATACTTTTCTGGGCCTGGAATGGACAAAAACAGCTGGAGAGGCTTTTTTTCTGGTACGTACAATAGGGAAAAAAAAGTGCCACACTCAAGTGTTTTCTGGAGGGAAAAATATGGCAAAAGTGCAACTTTTGCAACATTTGGCGGCAGGGAAACGAGTTTTTCCTGCGCTCCCACCCCGGTGGCAACCCTGGCAGATAAGAATACAAGAGCTGTTCCGTCGAATTCGAGCCACCCAACAAAACGTTTTTGGGCGTGAGCGACCCACAAGAGAGAGAGAAAAAACCCCAAGAAGTGAAGATTGCGATTCCCCCGCAATTTCCGCTCAAATAACAGCCGAGAAAAAGAGAAAAAGTCCTGCTCAGCCTTGAGATGTGTGCGTGCAAGCCCGACCTTTTTCTGCCTTCCTGCGTCTCCGGCTGGAGAGACAGAGAGAGAGAGAGAGAGAGAGAAAGTGCAGATTGTGCCCGTTCAACCTGGGCAGCTGTGGGATGCAAATCTGCTCGTGCAAGCGCGTCTTTTTTCTCGACTGGAGGAAGGGAAACAAAAAAAAAGGTCTTGGCTCGAATTGCCCCCGCTAATTGAGGGGCTGCAGTAAACTTATTTGACACGTTTTTATGATTGACAGAGCCTTATCACACCTGGCTGGGGTCTTATTCCAAGAACAGACGGACAGACAGACGGACAGACAGACGGACAGACAGACAGACAGACAGAAAAAGCCAAGCTGTGTCTTGAATTTCATCGAGTCCTCCATTCTGGGAAGTGCAAACGACGTTGGCAGCTCTGATTATCCACTTTTCAAAGGTCCTTGTGAATTCAGCCTCAAAAATAACATTGAAGATCGACGTCCTAATGGCTCCAGAGCCAGCACAGGCGCGCTATTAAGCATTTGTACTTGCTCAGGACTTGGTGAATGTCATGAAAATCACTGTTTAATAGCGGATAATTGCTCAGGACTGGGTTATTGTCATCAAGAGTCGTCATCAAGAAGAGCGGAGACTTCAACCGTCTCAAAAAGAGCCTAGAAGACAGCTGAACAATGTTATAACGCATGATTTACTACAGTTGCTGCATGAGTTTGATGTTTGTGCGATTAAATCGAGACTTGAGCAGTGAGCAGCTGATAGTCCAGTCTCATTTTCAGCCACTGATGGCCAGAAAAAGGCAGTGGAATCCTCCTGTCTTCGGCTGACCGAGTCAGCTGTGCAGAGTTGAGCGCTAAATTCAGTTCTGACTGTGTCTGCGCATATCTGGGATGCTCTTTTGCCTCCATCTTCTCGATGCATTTAACCCTTTTTTTGCGCACCCAAAGGGTTGGAGGAAGAGCAACTTTGAATTTGCTTTCATTGCACTCAGACTTTGCCATAAGAGTTCTTTATTAGCACTTGACTTGACAAATGGTCTCGAATGACAAGTGATTATGATTATATTGCCGTTAATGACGATGATGATCGACCTAGGGCAAAAAAAAAATCCAACGGTTGTTGTTGTTCATTTGGGAAATGGAAAAAATTGACTTCTCCTCAGGCGAGAGAACAATTAAATCAGAAGATTGCGGTTTTGATGCCTTCAGCTCATTTGGGTCATTAAGAGGTAATTAAGAATTTGCTTGCGTGAGCGCTGTGTGTGTGACGACGCGGCCAGTGCAGCTCTGCACTGCACACAGAGTGAAAAAGCTTTTGTTTTGTTGACCACCCGCAGGTCAAAAGACAAACAGTGTCTGCTGATGATGTTCGATGATGCCAGAGAAGAAACAACAACACACACACAAAAAGTGCTTCATCCCTCCCCACCCAGGGGGGCAGGGAGACAAAGAGGGAGAGCGTAAAAAATCTTTTTTTTTTCTTCTTCCTCCTCCTTCAGGGAAAATGAAGTCGTGCCTAGGGCCTTCTCACGTTAGGCCTGCAGCTTCGTTTTCGAGCCACTCCTTCAGTTAGGCCTCAGAGTCCAGTTTCATTTTGAGTCAGTTTATCTTGGTTAATTTCTAGGGCCTCCTTCGGTGGGGCCTCGGTCCAGGCCTAGCAAATCTTAGGTTGCTTCATTTTCTTGGGCCTCCTGAGGTCAGGCCTCCATCCAGGCCCAGCAAAGCCCTCCCCTCCCCCCCCCTTTTAAGTCTGCCGCTTCTAAGAAGAATGTTGAGAGGTGAAGGATGTTAGAAAGACTTAATTGATAGGGACATGCCAGACTAATCAAGCCGGGTTAAATCTCAGTACAGTCGACTTTGCATTTGGTGGAATGCCTGAATTGGGCCACCCTGTACAACGCCAAATCCAATCTCCACTGTACTGTACTCGTGGAGATACCAGCGTTTACCCCCTTTTTAGACCACCCACCTGACTAAGACGGTTCACAGACCCCATACTAATAAATTGCGTCTCTCTCTCGCTCTCTCTCATGTGAGATTTTTGATTTACGCAAATATTTCTTGCACGGAGCAAAAAATAAAAAAAATAAAAAACCTTGGGGGGGCAGAGTTGAAATTCAGCACGTGATTGCTGCACAGTTGACAATTCCTTTTAGCTGATTTTCTCTTCGTGACCCATTCGTTTTCGACACGTTCGTACCTGCGCGTACAGGGTGGCTCAAGCACTCTTGGCACCGGCTCACCAACGACTGCGTCATGTCTTGGCTCACTGCAGGGTGCACTTCTTAAACAACACACTTTCCATAGGTTCACTCAACACTCTGAAGCTTGGGGCACCCAAAAGTACCGAACAGGGTGACTCAGTTGACTCAGGGTCTGGACTGGACCTGACTGAGACACCCTGTCATGTCTAGAGCGCACTGTGTGTGTGTGTGTGCATTAGATATACATTATGATGTATTTGTTGTGTTTGTCTTGTGTGTCTCTATTATTGCCTAGTCATGCCGAATATTTTGCCCAACTTTTTTTTTGGGGGGGGGGTGCTCATAGTTTTGAGCACCCCAGGACCAGTACAATGAGCAGCGTGGTGAGCGCGTGCACACGACAGATTATTGGCTACGCTCTTCTACAGATGTGTCAGGCACGCACGCACGCACGCACGCGCGCGCGCACGGAGACGTCGCACGCGCTCACGCGCGCGCGCGCGCGTGCTTGACTGCAGAATCTGAGTAGCGTGGCCAATCTCTAATGCGAGGCTTTTTCTCGCTCTCGTCCAAAATGAATGGATGCGCTCACATTCCAACATCTGGGATGGGCTCGATCTTGGCGAACGCGTTCGATTTCACAAGTTTGATTTTTTTCTCCCTCTCCTTGTTCTCCAGGGCGCTGTCCAAGATCGGGTCCGTGGCCACCATCAAGCCCCCCGAGCAGATGTGCCAGAAGATGAAGGGGTCGCTCATCAAGAAGCAGGTGAGTACAGGGTGGATGGACATGGTGCCGTTCGCCTGCCGCCAAACTCGGGGTCACCCGAGCACACACACGCATTCATCATGTTGCTCGCCACCATCAAGAAGAGGCTCATCTTTGTCCGGCCGCCCTGTGGTCGTGTTTGCGTGCTACAGGGTGACCTAAGGAAGTTTGCCACTTGTTTCCAAGGTGAAAAGGCGGATCTGGCCGGCTGAACCACCCTGTTTTCTACTAGGCTGGACTACGCACTGCCTCCAGAACGAGCTGCAAGCCGGGTCAGGTCACCCTGTAGCCCTGTGTGAGATTCTTTAAGTCACTTTCCTCCTCGCTGGCGGGTGGCAAGCCACTTTTGTTCGCCCTGTTGCTGGACTACAGGGTGGCCCAGCGAGACTGCTGGTGGGTGAGACTTTTGTCCACCCTGTACGCGGGTGTGCGTGACGCAGAAAAGACACTTTGTGCGTACGCTTTGATAGCACGAAATCTTACACTTTTGCAAATGTCTTGTGCAAAAAGCAGATTGTGCAAAATTGTCGATAAGCTTACATTTATGCCAGCAGCTTGAATTTCTTCCTGTGCTATGCAGATATAATTGGCTCTTGTATCCTGGAGGTCTTCGGCTGCCCCCCAAAAATGCTAATTCTTTGCTGAGTCGATTTGCACACTTCCCATATCAATGGGAGCAAAAACAATTCCCTGCAGAATCGACAGGGGGGATTTTTGCACGCCAAAGTCTTGACTTGATACAGTGCAGAGGAGCAGAGCAGCAGCTGCCAGATGACCATTCTCGAAAGTTCCCGGACGTTGTGGGGCGCGGGCCGGGGGGGGGGGGGGGGGGGGGGTGGGTGGGGGGGGGGGGGGGGGGGGGGGGGGGGG
>JAAUXU010073741.1_pt1 | contig 32728 bp, 32 predicted proteins | sample 7278151 | NCBI WGS metagenome assembly JAAUXU01 (sample SAMN14350113, study PRJNA611818) | marine sediment metagenome | isolation source: surface marine sediment (1.8m) | place: French Polynesia: Moorea | collected 2018-08 | reverse complement strand
CTCCTGCCTCTCCTCCCTCCTCTCACACCTGCCTCCTGTTCAGTGCAGTGTTCATGCGGAATGACACACGGAATGACACATACACAGATGAGTTTTACAAGTAGTAGGGAAGAGATAGGGATAGGGATTTACCATTGCGGCCTGAATGCGACCCCGACGGCCACCATGATGACCTTGATACGGCCTGTAAAGGCTCCACACATATTGGATGTGTACAGTGCCGTTCACAAGTCACGGAACCCCTGGTCAAGAATATAGAAAACAGTATTTTTGCGGAATTTCAAGGAAGTAACATCGCCAATTTCGGGGGACAACAACGACGACAGGGCGTGTGCTCATTACGTCTAAGTAAGGAGCCCCTCAGGACCGGCAAGAGCGCCAAAAGTTCACTAACGACCACCCAGAAGACACAGAAGGTGCCTGGTCAATTGTTCTCTGGGTCGGATGAGATGAAGATCAAGCATTTTGGTCACAATACGACCAAGACCATCTGGCGGAGAAAAGGTGAGGCATCAAAAACAAGCAAGCAACATCATCCGCACAGTCGGGCATGGTTGCGGCAGCGTCATGATGTGGGGTTGCATCTCTGCCAGAGATGTCGCTAGTCTGGTATGCATCAGACTCCATGAATGCCACGCTGTACAAGGAGATGCTGGAGGAAAACCTTTCGCAGTCAGCACGACAACTTGGCTTGGGCAGGTGCTTCGTCTTCCAGCAGGACAATGACCCCAAACACACTGCCAAAACCAAGCCCCCCCCCCCTCCTCTATAGGAAAAAAACTTATCCTCAAAAATTGGCAATGTCATTCCTATAAAATTCTCTCAAAATACAGTTTCCTATATTCTTGACCGGCGAGTCCGTGACTTTTGAACGGCACTGTACGTACACATTTCACTAGACACTATCACTCCTGCAGTATGCGTTGGAACCAGGTTAACACCCCACCCCACCCGCCTTGACACACACTGTTCATGAGATTCAGCCGATCAATATGAAGTCTTTTCCATAAGCAATTTCTGGTGAGTAAATTCGACAACATGCAGAGCATTGGCAGCTTCCAGCGTTGCTTGAGCACCTCAGTCTGTTTGTTGAATGAGACACAGTGTTGAGTCCAGAAGTTCTATGTCGTGATTGGCCATTTAGATGCTGCAGTGCTGAAAAGTCACCCAAGTGTAGACGGAGGCATGCCAACGCTTTTTCAGGAGGTGTAAGTTGATGAAATTTGCTGAAATTGTCGTGGTGACGTCACAACCGCCAGACCTCCACTAGACCCAGCCCACCCCATCCCAGGATACCCGGGCAGGGGATTCGGAAGAGCGCCAAATACCAACCCCGTTTGCGATGAGAGGTGGCAAAAGTTCCCAGAGGGACAGTGAAGAAAGATGTCATGTCCCACCTTTGTTTTGGCACTGCATCGTCTGCTCTTCACCGAACTTTTGCAACCTCTCCCCACAGACCGGGGTGTTTGGCAGACTTGTATGCCCAGTGGAGGGAGGGTCAGTTTGACCCCCAAGGAGGATGGGTGTGTCGAATGGAGGGGTCTGGGGGTCGTGAGTCTCCTATGGAAATTTCAGCCAATTTCATCAACTTACACCTCCTGAAAAAGCGTTGGCATGCCTCCGTCTACACTTGGGTGACTTTTCAGCACTGCAGCATTTAAATGGCCAGTCACAACATAGAACTTTTGGACTCAAATTGCATCCGAGTATCAGAATGACACAACTGACGTCAAAATGTACCCTCAAAATGTCTCAGAACAGTGTGAGCAGTGAAGTTCTATCCCTGGGAGGACGGCAAAACTCTGCTTATGTTGGACAACCTGAATGTGACATTTCCTAGCACATCTCAAGTCGTCAGAGAAGCTCTTTTCGTCACCAGGGAGCGCAGTTTCTGCGTGCCATTTAGGCAAACCCTTGATGCTTCATTTCTGGTACTTCTTCACCGAACAACCGGCCAAGTTGCACACCGAGGAGGAGTCGATGACGGTGGGCGAAAGAGCAGCTCATTTTCTTTCTTCAGTGAAACTTCATTCCACAGAGAATAACTCCTTGCGATTATTAAACATTACCTGGGCTTCGATACCCCATGCTCAGTCTCTCGGGTCGAGCCGAGTCAAGCCCTTTAAACACCCTCTCCAAGAAGCTCAGGCTGAGGTTGGGGCTTTAAGGCCCTCAACCCGTCTCTAACGGTCATTCTGTCAACACTGACGTACGCACTGTACAAGATCATGAAAATAAAATGTTCAACTCACAAAACAAGAATGACTTTCTCACCTTTTGCTTGTCTAACATTTTGAGGCTTCCCCTGACTATCCTGTCGTAGGGATCGACGTCGTGGTTGGCGCTGTTGCCGTTCTTCTCGCCCTCAATGGGTGGAGGGACGAAATCGTTCGGAGAAATGTAGTCGATATCACTTTCTGCAAGGCAAAATAGTGACACACGCGTGAAATAGTCAAGTGGAGACCACGATTACGTGGAAGTGATTTCACACGAGAATTCTTCTCGCTCAGACCCGACCAGACCCGAACCCCGGTCTTTCAGCCCTACTTTCATGCTACGAAGCCCCGGGTTTGACCCTGCGTGTGTGGAGGGGGTGGGGTGGGGTTGGTTTCTTCGTCGCCTGTTCATGCTTCAAGTTGTGGTAGAGCTGGGATTTTAAGGCATTTCTTACTTGTACATAGTTAAACCCAACGTTTGGTTAATATCTCCCATTCCCAAAAGTTTCATATTGACAATCCTGATGCCGTAGACCAAACGGCCTTGCGTGGATGCGAGACTTTCGGCAATCCCGAAAAAAACCGGGTTAGCCCGGATTTACATCAAGAAAACCCGGGTTTCAAAAACAGACCCCGACATGAAAACTCTAAAGCAAACGTGCCACTTCCCGGGGGTAAAAATGAGATGTTCTCAACCTCCAGAAAAGTCAACCACTTTGCTTTAGTGACGAGGGAGGATTAATGGGATTATGCAGTCCGTTATAATTAAAGTGCGGGAAAAAGTGACTTCCAAGTGCCCAAAATGTGATGAAAAAATGTGACCTTGGAATTTGAAACCTGACTTGAAACTGGTGACCGTTGACGGGATGCGCGTGCGGGATGCGCGGACTTCCAAGCGATACTGACGTTCTACTGCTGTGGGAGAACTCAGAGACACAACAAATAGCTCGGTGCTCTTGTCTGGACCTGGCGATCTTGGCCTCCAGAATCAAGCTCGAGTACGAGGAAGTCGACTCTATATATGCCTACTCGATATTAGGCGCTACCTTTGCTCTGGCAGACACGAGGCCCATCAGGCCTATTGCTGGTCACCGTCTCCAACTATCTTTGCTACGTACTACGAACAGACGTTGTCCGAGTTCTCGGACGTCAACACGATTGTGCTCGAGATAGACTCGTCAGCACCGCGTCTACCTACGCGAAGGCCTTCCTTCCTTCACGACCAGAGTAGGCATTCAACGATTCGCATAGTCCATTGCTAACACCAGTGAGCTGTACTGACTGGAACTATCAGACGTTTGAACTGCTGGTACCAGAAACCATAGGAATATGGGTCAATGCTGCACCCTATACCTCGTCTCATCTTCTCTACTCCCGAGCCCCGAGACTTAAATCCTGTTAAAGCTAAAGTTCCTCTTTTCTGACGTTGCCTACTGTCAGTCTCGTCTGGAATAGATTGGTACAGACAAAAAAATGACACCACATCCGGTCGAAAGGTCAAGGTGCCGACCCTCAGCTGACCCCAAGGTAAGGTGACCCCAGTTCGGGGGATTTTTCAAAGAAGGAAATGGTGAGAATTACAATGTGCCAAGAGAGAAAAAAAAGATAGGGAAAAATTATGACCACTTTTCGAGAACGAAAGAAAGTCATATTTTCTCTGACTCTGGTCATAAAAAGTGATGTCGATATCACAACTGAAGACCTCGAGTCCATTGACCAAGCAATCTTGGTCCAGCCGTCATCGACGCACGCAGTCTTTGCTGCCGTCATTTTTCACGGAAAGTCGACTCTAAGGAGGATTGCAGCTGACAGAGTGGAAGAGGAAGCTCAGGAGACGAGTGACGATGGCATCAAGGAAGAAGTGGAAGATCAAGGGAACCGTGAGCCGTGAAGACAAGACTGGGGACGCTGAAGCAGCTTTTCCCCCGGAAAGTCAGGTACAGGGTGGACCAGAAGTGCCGCCGGGCGGATTTTGCAGACGGAGTGACGAGAAAAGCTTTCCGCGCTGACCAAGACCGACACGGGAAGTTCGCATTCTCAGCTCACTCCTCCCAATGAAAAATTGACCCGACAGACTCTCCTTTTGAAAGTATGCAGAATGTACGGATTTTTTTATTCGAAAGCTTCACTACTCGGACAAACTTTCCATGATCTGCGCCTAGCCCGAATGACTTTCCCCTGGTGGTCGACCCTGTAGGTGAAGCCGCTTATGTCAAAAAGAGAAGGCTTTCAAGACGCAGAAAAAAGAGGGAAAAGAAGCCTCCAAAGGCATAAAAGAAGAGGAGGAAGAAGAAGAAGAAAAGCCCTCCGGGATTTATTGTACGCGTAGCAAAATTCATCCACTGCGTGCTGAGAGCAATTTGTCAAGAGGAAATTAACGTTTTGCCCAACAAGATTTCGGTCCAGGAATGTCTTCAGAGTTGCCATCAATCTCATCCGAAAACTGGGAAACCTGCGTGACCGCACAATAAGGAGAGACGTGTTTAATGATCACCCGCATGCATTTTTCACAACTGTCAAGCTCAGCAAAGCAAATAACCTGGGTCTTTCTTTCCCTACGCTCATAAGGAGTCGTCCCAACACTTCTTACAGTGGAAAAGAAAGCTCAGAGTCTTTTGGGGTGACGCGGACCAAACTTCTCAGGGGAATCCTAGAAAGAAAAGACTTGCCTTTCGCCAGACCTCGAAATCAGAGAAAAAGTCTGTTTCTTTCACTTGATCAACTTTCGTCATTTGTTTTGTTTTTTTACAGGCTCCAAAATGCCTGCGCATTGCGAAAAAACGGAAAAAAAGGCCTTCTCTCGCCATTTTTTGGCTCTTCTCACTCAAGGGTTGTGCACGATGTGCAGTACATACGAAGGTCAAGCCGCCATGGGCACTCAAAACAGATGACGTTGGCAGATAAAGAGAAAGAAAATCTCATCTTCTGCGAAATATAAGTCGCCAATTTTTTACACACTTTTTAAGGCACAGTTATGAAGGCGAATTTCATTCGTGTGAGGGGCTCATCCGCCTCTAGCGCCTCCCCCCCCCCCCTTCGGTTCCCCCGGTTTCCAAACGGAGAAATTACAGGGTGCTCCACGCAACGTCTGACTCCGTCCCCACGGTGGAGTTCGCAGCCTTCAAGCTTTGCACCAGCTCTCGTCCCAAGGACTCTTGGCCTTCACAGAACGTGTGCGTCAGCGTCATTCATCGCTTTGCTCTAATATTGCAGACTTTGTTTGAAGTGTCGCGTCTCAGCCGACAGCAACAGCTTCCTTCTCCGGTGGGAGGTCAAAGACGGCACCGTGGACAGGCTCGATAGCGTCTTCTACGACGAGGAGAGACAGTACGAGTTCATTGCACCGGTGTGTCGAAGCCCAGGCTTTGATCTCAACCATTTCTAGTGGGGTTGTTGGAGTCGTCGATCGTCCACATTTGACAGGAGTGACGCGACGTCTGCCGCACCCTGTAGGTACAGGGTGCGACCCCCGTGCGTCTGTTCGTCGTCCATTCACTCCTATTCAACCTTTTGTCGACGCACCCGTACTTACGTACCTTTGCAGAGGAATCTCATAATTTCCTCCGTGCCCTTGGCCACGATCTCTGCGGGCGGAAACTGAAAGCCCTGGGGGTCCAACTTGAGGTTCTGGATCGACCTCGCCTTGGCCAAGGATCGATCCAGCTTGCGCAACTTTGCGTTGGCGCGCGCGTCCATGTTGCGCAGGCGCTGGAGGCCCTCGCCCAGCGTCGACGGCAGGTCCTTCAGGCAGTTGTGGGAGACGTTGAGCGTCTGCAGGCTGGACAGGCGGCCCAGGGAGTCTGGCAGATGCTTCAACTTGTTGTGATGGACGTGCAGGACCTGATGAATACATTCATGAAATGAACAAATGGGTGAACTTGGCCCTCACACACAGGAGAGAAACTTTGTTTATTTTACGAGGGGGGAGGAGAGCTTAAAACGCATTGTGGTGTTGCTGCAACCACGAACGTGTGGTACAGTGTGTCTCAAAAACAAAGTTTTAACATCGCTCCACAGTGCGGACAATGTCGAAGAATTCGCCAAACTTGACGAGAAAATGGCCAAATCCTGGAGCCGCTTTGCCAACGCCGCACTGCATCCCCTGCTGCGTCTGGCTTGACCCGAATCTTGCTGAACCCACAGCACTGCAACCCCGGTCGTGAAGAATGAGCGTCCCAGAACCAAGTTGTTCACGAATTTTGTTCCCTGGCTTCTAAAGTGGTTGACAGCCACTCATGCACTAAAGTGCAGACCCCGGAACTGGTTGGGTGGGGTCAGTTACGCCCTACGTAGACATTTCCACGCTTTAAGTGATATTTTTATAGAGCACTTTTTTCTTTTTTTCCCTCGCCCATTGCTGTTATCGCTAGAGACACTTTTAAGATGCGCTCATTTTTATCTTTTGGGGCATCTTAAGGAAGGAGAAACCGCCCATTTTGCCACGGCAGCAGCCCATTTTTTGGGGCATTCTTTCTTTCTTATTTTTCCCTTTCAACTTGAGCTTTCTCCTCTCCCTTCCTTCATTTCCTGTAAAGTTTCCCTTCCCATTACAAGGAGAGAGAGAGAAAGAAAGAAGAGCCTCGAAGTCAGTGAAAAAATTCAATTTCGGTCCCTTGGAAAAATTCTCTAAGAGCCTTTTTTCTGGCAATGCCAATAACGCAGCTCGCTGGCTCTCCTCAAGGGAGGCCAAAATCGAATATTAGACATTCCTGTGTGAGCTGAGTGAGCTATGTATGCTCTAACGAGAAAAGACTCGTCTACCCAATAAGATTTTTCCTTGCTTACATCTGTCTGTCTGGCCTTGACGGGGCCTTAACGGGCCTTCCTCGGCGTGCATCTCATAAGGCACAAGCCATAAATTGCTTTCCAGGCCTTTGCAAGACGCCTTTCAAGGAAAGTTTGTGCCGTAAGAGGAAAACTTTTTATCGGTCTTGGCCTCGACATTTTTGTTTGCAGACAGGCTGCAAGAACAATTGGAGATCGATGTGCACAGATACCTTGAGTTGTTTGAGCGTTCCGATTTCTTCTGGCAGTTTGTCTAGATTGTTGGCGTGCAGGTCGAGCACCTGCAGGACGGAGGACATGTCCGACAGGTTGCCTCCGCCGGACAAGAGGCTCAGCTCATTGTTCTGCAAGAAGAAGAAGAAGAAGAAGAAGAACGTGACCTCTTCCCTAAACACGACTGGAGGACGCACGTGCAAGTTGCCCAAGGTACTAAACACGCTTGCACAGAAGTACTTCAGAGTCACGTTCACGCGCACGATGCGCGCAGTTTTGAGATCACTGCTGCCAAATTTTGCGAGTACACGGTGTGGTGACAGCTGCATCAAAACTGCTAAATCAGTTTGCAAACAAAAAGGTCAGATTCTCACTACTTTAGGCAGGAGTGTTAGTTACGCCGTCGTGAAACTTGCCACCTGCCTCTGCTATGACGGCACCAGCCAGTTGGACTTGGCCTTACAGCAGATGCTCTTGCTCGTGCAAGAAGTGCTTCACCATCAGCTGCAAAGAACAAATTCAGAAACCCGTCAAAATCGTCGGTTTTTCAGACCAGTAACCAAACTTTAACGCACTTTTTGCTCCGGGTTCCACTTATCCTTAGATGGTAGAGAAGACAAAGGCTGAACCTGACATTTTTTTAAAGAGAAATTTCATTTCACATCAAGATACGGTTGTTCTTCATTTAAATTTTAGGAATGAGAGACGAAAGAAGTTGAAGGCAGGGACAAAAAGTGTTGGCCTACTCGAATTTTGACACAAAGTTCTTTTCTGTGATCTTACGTACTGTGCAACTGCTCTCACAGGAAAAAGGACCATTTTGAATGCGGTCAATTTGATGAAGCTTCCACTATTTGCCACACTAGATTCGCAAGATGAAAATTCATGCAAAAAAGAAACCAACTATATTTCGATATTCAACAAAACATTTAGGTATCTTTTGCTAGTCTTCAGCACACAGAACGGGAAAAAGTGGGTGGCGGTGGGTGGCACCTGAGCAAAACGTTTGGTTTTCAACTCCTCAAAAAATTAAGATGGTCTCATAAGGTCATGATTATGATGTCAACCTTTTCTCCGCAGCTGATAGAGATGTACTTATTTGTTGCGAGAGTGCAACGGATGAGTCCAAGCTGGTCCAAGACCGAGTCAAACGGGCACAAATTTAAGTAGTCCTAGCCAAAGCTATAAACAAATTTTAAGTCCCTGACCTTTTTTGTTGCCCGCTGTACATATAGTCACCAAACCCACCTAAGAAGTGCTCCACGCATAGATCGTCTGCTTTTTTGCACAAGAATTTGGGATCAGGAAAGTGAATGTGCCCAAGTGAGCGTTGAAATGGAATAAAGGATGGGAAAATGAATCTTCCTGAAGTGGGTCATTTCTGCACCCTATGCATAAAGGCCTTGATTCCAGAGCCCAAGGGAATGTTCACAATGCTAATTTTCTCAATCCAAAATCTGACATTTCCGTTGTAAAACTCCGAATCCTAGGGATTCGAAGAGAGGAAAGGCAACTGCACTCCCTTCCTCGTGCAGCAAGCTTAATTCAGCTGTCGTTACACTGTGTACGAGTAAAACTGCACTGCAACAACTTCACCAATGCGCACGTTGTGCGAACGAGCGAACGTGACTCAGGCCAGCACTGAACGCACTGTTTATGCAGACACAGCAGCGCGGGACTCGGCGCATACAGCGTGAACCGTGCAAAATGTGGCAGGGACATCTTGCTTCAGCCGCGTCAGGAGAATTAAGCAGGGCTTCACATACAGCAAAATGGCCTCAGTCATTTAGTTTGAGACCCGCTTACGCGAAAAAACAACCCAAAAGAGCGACGGTCTCACCAGAAATTGGAGTAAATGAAACCGTCGCAGAAACCACCATGAAATCAGGTTCTGCTCACTGATCTCAAAAATATATATTGAATACACACATGTCTTATTACACATACAGCGCCAGGTTGGTATTTACATGTGCGTGCGTGTGCGGGAGGGGTGCATGTCCAGCGTGCTCTGCTCTGTCCAGCATTTGCGCCGGACAGACAAGACTAGAGGACAACAGTGAACCACAAAAAGTGGTTATGACTTTTCAGACACAAAATATTGTTTTATACTCTGTGATCTACAGCGTGAACTGCAGTCATTAGCAGAGGTTTCACACATCTAAAGACATGATTAAACTTCAAAAACTTCAGGTAATTTCTTGGCTTGGTTTTTCGTCGAGGTGAATCTCACAATAGCCCAAAGTAACTTAACATAATTTAAGTCAGTTTAAAACACGCTTAGTTGCTTAACATGGGTTAAGCTCGCTCTAATTGAAATTGTCTCAGTTATCGTAACACGGCTTCAGCTAGTTTGAAAGAGATTAAATCAGCTTAAAATAGCCTGAAGAAGCTTAAAATAGCTTTTGCTTAAAGTGACACAAGTTAAATTTGAATGTGTGAAGTCCGTTAACAATCGTTGAAACTCGTTGAAAAAATCGTTCCATTGATGTGCTTTAAAAATCGTTCCATTGATGTGCTTTAAAAACCGGTTAGATCAGTGCCAAATCATTTCAATCGGTTACATCAGTGCCAAATCGGTTTAAAATAGATCCAGTTAGGTCCCTAGTCTCAAAGTTTACAATGTTTCCTCTAAGAAGCTTAGTGCAATGACACCGTGAAAGTTCCTTTTCTGCACATTTCACACGCGGTCTTGTCGACTTGGGTTTTTTTGCGCCCTTGAAAGATTTGATTCCATCATGAATGGTTCAGTTCTTCAGCCTTACTTGTAAGAGCAGAGCTTCCTTCCTGAGGATCTTGCATTTGCAGAAGACTCCCGAGGGGACGTTCTTGAGGCCGCACTCGGCGATGTCGTACACGGGCTCGGGGCTTTCCTGGGCCTGGAACAAGAAGTAAGAAAAATGCAGCATTGCTGTTTTGTGGATCTGCAGCAGCCACTTAATTGCCTTTGTCAGTATTTTTTTTGTGCTTCTCCAAGTCTCATCTGGAAGACGGGAGGAAAGAAAGAAAGAGAGAGACACAAGGAATAAGGAAGGAAGGAAGGAAGGAAAGAAGAAAGAAAGAAAGAAAGAAAGAAAGAAAGAAAGAAGAAAGAAAGAAGGAAGGAAGAAAGAAGAAAGAAAGAAGAAAGAAAGAAACAAAGAAAGAAGAAAGAAACAAAGAAAGAAGAAAGAAAGAAAGAAGAAAGAAAGAAAGAAGAAAGAAAGAAAGAAGAAAGAAAGAAGAAAGAAAGAAAGAAAAGGAGGACAGAGTTGTTGCAGAGAGAAAGCCGAGGAGGTCGTAAAGATCTCGACAGCAGCAATTAAATTGGTCTTTCGGGAAATCAGCGCAGTCTGCGTGCTTTGCATTTCAAGCTGCGACTGGCAGCAGCTGCGACAGCTGCTGGGACTGCCAAAAGAGCAACTAAGTTCATGAAGCTGCCATCAGAAGCATCTCTTCTTTTTGCCATTCTTACCCGAGTGCAGAAGGAGGGGAGAAAAAAAGTAAGTAAATAAAGGTAGCAAAAAATCATCAATCACTGGGCTCTTCCGGGCTGATCTACTCTCACATTCTGTGCGGGTCAGCAGAGTAGGAAAGTTGTTCTGTGAACCACCCCAGTTCATACGCGCTGATGCAACGAATTTGAGACTTTTTTTCTGCCCAACAAACTGCGCCTTCAGGAGGAAGAAAGAAAGAAGCGTTTACACAGTGCTTCTTTGAGCAAAAAGTTGGCGGCAAAACAATCCGTCAAGAGCATTCATTCGTACGCACCCGAGACTGGGTGCGCGCGCGATGTGCTAAAAGGCCATGAAGCAAAACTTTGGCACGTATGAGTGAAGGCCGAAGAGAGAGAGAGAGAAAAAAAGAGGTCTTTTTTGCTCGCCCATATTGTAACCAGGGAGGCAGAGATGCCCTAAGGGGGAAAGATGGGACAGAGGCCGCTCCCCATTTTAGGATTAGCCGCGAAGTGGATGGACTTCCCATACCAGATAGCAGCACAGAAGGAGAAGAAAAGCCTTGGGCACCCGTCTGTACCTAGAGACAGGGAAAAAGGGGGCCTCGGGCACTAAAAAAATAGGGAAAGTAGCGGAAGCGAGATGCCAGGAGACGGAGGCAGGAAAGTTTTTTTCGACGTCAGCTTTCGATCTTTCGAGAAAGTTTTTTTTTCACGGGGAGAAATCCGGTCCAATCCGTTTTCTTCTGTCCATAAATCTGCTTCCTGAGAGACAATTCCAGATTGGAGGACGAGAAAGAAGAAACCATTCTACAGATTCCAGGGCTAAATCATGCAAGCAAAGAACTTTCCTGGAGAAAGAAAGCTTTCCTCACATGCGCGCACACACTTTCCAGCCTCAAGAGATCGTTTACCGGGGATTTATTGAAAGGATCAAAGCTTTCTCGCTTGCCTGCCTGCCTGCCTGCCTGCCAAGGAGACCACCCCAACTTTCTGAAGAATCTTTCAATCAAGCCATATGAAGACTTAAGCTACCAGTGTGAGCAGTAAAAAAGAGGGGGTCAGTTTTCATATGTCGTACACGAGGCAGTTGAACTCGCACGCGAAGAAGCAACTTTTCGGAACGGTGACGGCGAAGAAGAAGGACGAGGAGGAGGAGGGGATGGCGACCTTGGTCGCCCTTGCTTGGTGCTGGCGGTCGCCCTCCAGCTTGCCGGCTGGCCCGGCTGGCCCGGCCGGCCCGGTCGGCCTTTCTGTCGTGTGTAGGAGAGTAATTAACAAAAAGTACCACAGAAGCGGAAATGAAAAAGTTCCCCTCGGCTGCCAAAAACACAAGAGCAGAAAGTTTTTCAAGTTCTCCTCCAGAAAATTGTCTCCCTCCTTGGATGGTGTTTTGAGGAGAGGAAAGGAGAGTCGGTGTCAGCCCAAAGTGTTTTTACAGCTTTAATTCCTCGGAGGAAACGAAAAAACGGCCAAATCGGGCCAGCAATTTTCTTCTTTTTCCCACCTTTTTCTTCTTTCGTAAACCCACCAGTAATTTATTACCAGCTCTCTGCGCATACGCGCCTTCTTGTCTGTTGATGGGGCCCTCATGATAAATGACACCGGAGCGAACGATCGAAAAAAAAGAGCTTTTTGTGATTCACCAATGTAAGATGCGGGTTCTTCAACCATTGCTTTCTTTTTTCTCTCTCTCTCCTTCTTTAGCTTTGCTTTCTGTCCATCTTGGCCAAGAACTATGTAAGAACTGACCCGCACAAGGTCTCGTCACACCACTCAGCAATTGTGTGTAGCCGAATTTGACCGCACCAGCGATGAATCAAGCTGGAAGGCTCGAGTCCATTTGGTTAGCTCGACGCTGAAACTTCCAGGATTGGGGAAGAAAACGCAATGATTACTTACAGCACCTGGGAGACGTTGTACCTCCTGAGCCCCTCAAGGACTCTCAGGCACGTTGCACAGGTACAACAAGGCTTGCTAAAGCTCAGGCTCAAAGACACAAAGCACGCTAAGCTCAGGCTCAAAGGTGGAAAAAGGCCGGAGAAAAGGTCAGATACGAAGACCCAAGACCTAGTGCCGGGACCGCTCGCAAGCCGAAGAGCTGAGGAGTCGACCCTTAGCGATGACTTTAAGGCAATCAGCTCTCAATCACAGAGTCGATTCATCTCAGAGTCGCCTCTTTACCTCGACTCTCTCACTCACCTCGACAGCCCACCACACTGACGCGATCAAAATTGTCAGATGAAAATGTGGCAATGCTCATATTTCTGAGGCAAGAGTTGTGAATAAAGTCTGCAACGAAGTTGAAGTACAATCTAATGTGTGTGGTAAAATATGCTTAGGAGCAAGTTTAGACATATGTTTCCCTACCAAAAAATTCTGCTCTGTCCGGACCCTGAAGGGAATTGTCAGCTCATGAACCGATTCCGCTCCCAGTCTTCAAACTTGGCCGTTGGCTCGGAATCGATTCCTGAAGTAGGCCCAAATCCCATCACTACCACGACCATGACTCCGGGTATGATCATGGCCAACAGGTTTTGACTGAACCGGTTGGACCGCTTCATGGAACAAGTTATTGAGACCACACTCCACATTTAACCAGTTTAACTGGTTGACACTGACTGATTTAACTGGCTGAGACCCAACCAGTTTGCTGACTGAAGCAAGAGCGGTTGTGCGACCAACTGGTTAATCAGACAGTTAAGCTAGTTGATGCCTATGGCTCTTTGATGCACGCACACACTCCAAACTTGGCACACACGCACACGAGTGAAGAGGTCTTCTTGGCACCAAATTTTCCCTGGGAAGAAAGATAAAGGACCTGTGCGAAATTTCGTCCGCATTTTGGGCTCGTCTTCCTGAATAAATTTTCTTCTCAATCCATCCATCTAATCCATCAGCGTAAGGGCTTTACGATGGTGGTGGTGGGGTTCAAGTGTCAACCCTTCGATGATCGTGGAAGAAAACTGCCCATCAAAAGGGAAGAATTTGGCACATTGGTGCTGACCACAATCACATGACTCTGCTAAGCCCCGACGTTTGAGAAGAATGGTCTTCCTTCAGGGATAAGTTAAGGAAAAATGAGATTGCAGCCAAGCCATTAGTAGGTCTTTCTTTGCACAGCAGCCTACGATGGCTCACTCTTAACGAGCACGAAGAAGAGCTGCCACCATTCCTTGTTTGAAACAACGAACGTGAGAGAAGGACGACGACTCCACCAGATACAAGAACAACTTGGCAAACAGCCGCGCTCACCACATCTGCAAGGCGGAGGACAATTTGGTCAAGGCGCAGCGGCAGGGAAGAAGGGAGGGGGGAGCTTGTCTTTGAGGAAGGCAGACTGGGGTACCCAGAAGGTACCATAAACCGGGGTTTGCGATGGACAACTCAATGACGAACTTTTCAGACAAGATATATTGTGTCATCATGCCTCAACCCAGTGACCGGTGTCTGGATCCACTCTAATACATCTGCTGTTACAGCAGTCAGAAAAGACAAAATGTTGGAAAAGCGGTTGCTTTATTTAGGTAGGCCCAAAATTCAGGAAGGAAACACACACCTCCTTCCTTTCTGTTAATTTTTCTGCTCATTTTCCTTACAAACAAGAGTGCAGCTGAGCATGAGTGGCAGCTGAACATAATCTCATGGCGTCTTGTCGGCGTGAGGGCCTCCCTCATCCAGCAGTGGGCCGCCATCTCGGAGGAGACCCTCCGAGTCGACCGTGGTCAAGTCAGGCTCCCTGAACACGTATGCGTTGGCCAACTGGTGGGTATTAGCTTTGGGGTGTCACAAAGCAAGGGCAATGTAACCCTAGATGTGTGTCATCATGCAAGCTGGAGTGTCACTGAAGACGTCAACTGTTGGCCCTCCACCCTGTACGGGTACGCAACTAGCTAGGCACTGCACTGCACTGCACTGCACTGCACTGCACTGCACTGCACAAAACATACAGTGCGGCGGCGAAGCGAGCGCACCCCAGCTTTGCAGTGGGAAATCGAGCTAGGGTAGAGTGAAGTTTTATTACAACCGGCTTGGAATTTGCTGAAAGTGAAGTAACCAACTTCAAGTTCTTTGGCCTCGAGCTTTCCAACACCGCACAGAGGGTTTTCGTAGCCGCAGTATTAAGAAAGTTTCGTTTGTTATATTTCAGTCATTCCTGCAAGGTTCTCCCCACACAGCACAAGGGAGCAGGCATGAATGCAGATTTCACGTGCAGCAACACTTTTGCCTGTAGATTAGTGCCAATTTGCAAGGTTCTGCTCAGTCCTGCACTGCAGCCGAGGCTCGACGTGCAGTGCAGTAGAGTCTCGACTCTGACAGAAATTCAATTTTTGGACAGATTCCGAGGGAAACCGTTCTTCATTGGAGTAAAATCACTCAATTTTGGAAAGTCCAACAAAGGGAGAAAATTCAATTCTGTCAAGTTTTTCGCTCCCCGCCGCTCGCTCGTTCGTTGGCCTGGCCATTTTTGCGCTTTTTGCCACTTTTGTCCTTTGTTTGATGCGAAAAACTTTTCCAAGATCCTCCACGAAGACCATCGAGGTGAGCGTGAGGTGCGACTTCAGCTCGCGGCCTCCGTCTTCGTTCACGACCTTTATATGGGCCTGATTTTGTACTTGGGAGCTCGACTTGGGAGGGAACTTATGACTCCGTCCTGTCTTTGGCAGCGACGAACGACTTTCCCAGATCGAGCTTCCATTGTAGCGTTGACCTTTTGGATGAGACTGCAAGAAAGCCTTCTTTAGTAGCCACTTTCCCTATTGAGCCCCGAGTTCTTGATGTCGTTGCTGTCTCGCGGAGAAGTGCAGCCTTCTCTCTCATTAGCAGTCTTCTCGCGCCATAACTTAGAACTTGCGTGTGTGGAGAGAGAGAGAGAGAGAGAAGTTAGCAGTGCGCACACACCTTTGCTAGTAAAGTTTCTCTCTCTCGTGCACATAATGCTTTCACTCCATGCTCGTCTGGTGCGTATTTTGGGAGAAGAAGAACAGCCCTGAACATGGAAAGCTCGACAGTGGAAGGAAAGCGCGCTCACTCACCGGATCAAGAGAGCGCATCAGCACTTTTTCCCCCTCTTTTTTAGGACGCGTTTACCCTGCCATAACTTTCACGTCAGGACGAAGGAGGAGAAAAACGAGACAGAAATTGGAGTAAATAAACTTTCTCTCCAAAATGCTCCTCTTTCTCGTATATTTACTGCGTTGTAAAAAAAAAAGGCTTACGAAGAACAGGTACGAGAGGCCTTGAGCACAAAAAGGCTCCTCCGGAACAAATTTCTCCGCTCATTCAGCCTTAATCACCCCATTGTACTTTCGTGGGTCGGACACATCAGCGAGAAAGAGCATGAAATGACCTTATACAGGGTGGACCAAGGACTAAATTAGTGGATAGTCATACGTACCTTTGTACAGGGTGGACGAGGGAGATTCGCAACTTGGCCATGTTGAAAATGCTTTGCAAATCTCCATAGTCCACCCTAATCGACGTGGAAACTTCCCCTCCTCCCCTTCGCTTCCCCAACAATTAGGGTGCGTAACAGAGAACGACGTCGCTAGGACGAACATACAAGATAGGCTTGCTTTGGGCAGTCCACAAGCAACCAACTGCACCCATTCTTGGTCAGCGAGTGAGTGAGTGTTAATCAGCCTTGCAGGCAGCCAGCAGCAAGTCCCTCCCGTTCAATGATTGACCCAAATACTCTCCCAGCATCCAGGAGTACTCGGGAGTAACTGGGCTCTACCAGACAAGGTTCGCAAATTGATCTTGCATTCTCTTCTTCCTGATTGGCCTCAACATGCATTCAGACTCATTCTCGCCTAGGCCATCCATCTCGTTGGCAAGAAAGTGCCTGCCTGCCCGCCTGCCTGCCTGCCGGCCTGCTGGCCTGCCTGTGTGCCCATCCATCCACCCACCCGCTGGTCTGGCCGGCTGGCTGTACACCACTGCTTGCTGTCTGTTCTGTCAGCACATGCATGCGCACGTCTGGGCCTGGCTGAGCTGAGTGAGATTGGTCGTTCCTTTTGTCTGGCAGAGTCCGCGGGTCTTTTCCTTGGCTCTGGTTCACTTACTTCTTCTGAACAGAGAGAAGATTGAATTGAGGCCCCTCTTTGTGCAGAAGAAAGAGCACATTAAGGAGAAGTGTAGAGAAAGCTAAAATACTGCACCCATATCTGCCTTGACCGAAAGAGGGGGGGAGGACAGAAAAAAAGGCAGCTGCTTTTCGGTCAAGCTGTGGGCATGAAATACTCGCAAAAACGCGCATCTCATGCTAAACATTCGTGCTTCTCCTCCTTCTTGCTCGGCAATTCAGCTGCGGACAGAAAAGTCCATTGCAAGTTATCATTGCGCAAAATGTTAGCATGAACAACGCTGTCCGCTTCACTCAGGGATGGCGGAGAACGGAAACTGGAGCCTTCATTGGAACCGACGCTGTCGCGAATCATTTGCACAAGCGGCTTCTCAGGGGATACCCAAATCAAATCATGGAGGATCACACTCACAGTATGTGCAGTGTCACTTCCTCACTGCGTGGCCACGGCTTACAGGGTGACCAGTAGTAGCCAGTGCCCCTGTCTGGCCGGTATGCATGGTCAGTGCCAACAGGGTGACCTGAGGGAGCGCCGGGTCATATCAATGTCTAGCTACAGGGTGCCCACCACGCCCCCGTCGGCCTTGAAAGTGAACAACACTGCAGTGCAGAGATAGAGTCAGAAGTGCAGCACAAAGTTTGTTGGGGGGGAGAGAAAGATTGTGAGCTGCGGTAAGCAAAAAAGGGGAAAGCAGTTTACAACTTTCCGTAATTACTTTTTCCTGCCCCCTTTGTCCTCCCTGAGTCATAGAGCGTGAAGAAGTCGAGAATATTTTCTACGTCGAGGCTCGAGGCTGCTGAGAGAGATTTTGCAGGGGAATAAAACGTTGTGTGCGTGTGTTCTTTCTTTCCTCTAGTCGTTCTATTTATCTTTTACGAAAAATGTGAACTTGCTTGGGGGCCAATAAAGCGCTTGACACATTTTGTTCGTCGCTATGGAGAGCGGAATTTATGATGTGTTTGGGCACGTGCCAGACTACAAAGGCTGGAAATGAAGGCCGCGACTTACCAGATATTGCTTGTGCTCCAGCCTCGCCTTGTAGTTGATTTTCTCCTTGTGCTCGCTGCCGTTGTGGGCCTCTTCTCCTTTGTGTTCCTTCTTCCAAAATGGCATCGCGAATAATAAATGTGGTGGTAGAAAAATGAGAATTTATGTCCCTGTCACTTTCCTGTTATTGCACTTTCCCGGAGAGAAGAAGCATTTTAACACTTTGCTCGCGCAGACACTGAGTGGATGCTTTTCTGCCGGGTTCTTCGCTCTCAACCACCCTTTTGTCGCACCTGCAGAGAGAAAAAAGTGGATCTTGGTCAACGCTGGATGGGAATGTCAATTCGAGCTCTTTCATCATAATCACAGCGCGCGCGCGTGCACGAATCAGTAGCAAATATGACTTCGTCGTCCCCGAACCAGAGGACTGCGGCACTGGACGAAATGGAAAGTACTGGTGAAAGTGTTGATCCTTCCTTTCGGAACAGGGTCAACAGCATCGTGGGCAAACAGCGCTGATCAAACAGGACCCGTTGGCTTCGCACTTGACTAAAAGTGACGTCGGGAGACTTGGAGAAATTCTGGTGGAAAAGCATTTGTTGGGCATCTCGACGAGCAACACTCGGTGACGCTTCTTATTTGACTTTCAACGCCGCCGAGGATCGGTGTCGGCGCTCGGACTTGCCACTCAGGTGAGCCTTTGCTTGATGCGCAGTCACTGGTGCTGCCAAATTGCATATGCAACCAGTCCACTTGGATGCGCAATCCGCAGTCCGGATCCGCAGTCCGAACAGTCCTTTTGAGTCTTTGACGGTGCGCAATAAATGCGGCCCGAGGACGGACCTGTCGGCGACGCTGTCGGCGACGATGTCGGCCGCTGATGACGGCTGAGACAGAAAAGCAAATGCTTCTTTCTCCTTTTGTGTAAATTGGGAAAAGAGAAAGCCCTGCCTGTTCTGGCCTCCATCATCTCCATCAAACACGATCCTCTGATGGAGAGGGAGGAAAAATTCCGAGGACATCACGCTAAAAGCATCTTCATACATGTAGCTGGATCCCCTTCTTTTCGCAGAAGCAAAAAAAGGGACTCCTTTCTATTTTTTGGCATTGTCTCCTTTCCCTCGGGCAACCGCTAATGACGGTGATCGAGGCCTTCCCTTTTTGGCGTAGGTAGGAGACAAAGCGACGAAAAAATCCGGTTCCAGGAGACAGAGAGAAAGTTTGTACGTGACAGCGGAGAGAAGTCGTTATAAGGGAAGTCCGTCAGCTGGTCGATCATCTGGCGAGCGGCCTCGAACAAGACCTCGCTCTGGCGCCATCAATGATGTCAGGACCAGGAGGACACTCAATGTAAGGAGAGGAAAGCCGCACCAGAGGGACCAGTTGACAAGTTTGGTAGTCTCTTCCTTCCGTGGCGGCAGAAGACAGACTGACGCGGTTGGCCGCGCACTCCTTGCTCTCCCTGGAGCCCAAGTGACAGGAGATGGATGCACAAACCAAGTCTGTCAGGCAAAATGCTTCACGAGACAGGTAGTTCTGAGCGGAACCGAGGCAAGTTCCCATTCTGTGTGCATGCACTTACGAGTACAGGGTGCGTCCGAATGATACCACTCATTGTTCTGCTATGACTCGTTTTGCAGGCTTCGCTCGTTGGTCAACGCACAACCTTTGTGCGTTGACCTTGGCTGATTTCGCCAAATGCCACCTTGGTTGGTCAGAATCACCAGATTCAGTGAGCAAATCAATCTATTCTACCAGCTCACCCAGAGAGAGAATTCTGCTTCTTTCCCTCGCACCATCAACGCTATTATGGCACGTATTATTGGTGTGTCACTACTATACTAATGCGAAGATATGCAAGGTGAGGCCCTTTAGTGGCATTTTTTTTCAGAAAATTGGTCACGTCCTGCTGGTTTGAAAGCCTCATCAACATTCTGAACAGCCCAATCAGTTGCATTGTCTGAACCAATTTGGTCGAATCTCACAAGCTTGAAGTAGCCGCACTCAACGATCACCACTGACTGCCAGCTTGTGATCCTCGCTGAAAGTGAACGAATCTTTGAATGCATCTTGGAGTGAAGTCCATGACTTGAAAGAAAAAAAAGGAGTGCTTGAAAAGGCCGCTCGTGGCCCCGAACACCTACTTGACGTTGTCAGCCATCTTTGAACGTCTGGCTCGTAGCTGCTGACTCGCCTGAACAAGGTGAAAGAGTTCCCAGATCCAAGGTCGACGACAGCAATATAAAGACGAATAAATACATTCAGCAACCATTCATTTCATATCGTAGCCTTGACTTATCTTTCCACCCTATGCTGAAGTTGCTTTATATGACTTGGCGCCCCCCCCCCCCCCGACAAGCAGTATTCTCAAGGGAATCTTCATTCCAACATCGCAGCTCCCTCACTCAGGTACGACAGGCTCCAGACGACTTTGGACATCCCAGAGCACAGTCAGGCATTGCCCGAACTGCTTCAGACGCACTCCACCTCCCACCACATCATTATCATTCAGCAATCTGAGGACGTTTGGGGGGACAGAGGGCGACTTGAAGCAAGGTGGACACAGCTGTGTTGCTCGCTGGAGCCTCTTGAGCAGTTGTTCCTCACCTCCACCCGGTTGGCGCACAAGTGGCACTGGTTCGGCGTCCAACCGGCAAAGTTCAGCCCCGCCACCGTTGGCGTGTGGTGCTGGAGACGGCACACAGCATTGGGTGCTTGAGACCCCCAGCTGTTCAGGCCTCAGCTCTCACCACATCAGATATCACACATTATGCGTCCGTCCGTATGTATTCATGCAGTGCAAGAGACAATTCTCTCCCGAGAATGGCGCATATATATAGCAGAGATGTCGTTGCAGAGACATAAATCGCAGCTGAAATTTCCATTGTGTCCGAACGAGAAGAAAAAATGGAATGGAAACGGTCTTTTTCGCAGTCGCTCTTTGATCATTTCTTTCCTCAATCTCAAAAATTCTCTCTCTAACAGAGCTTTCCTGAAATCGCAGGACTTTCTCAAAAGGCAGCTGCGTTAAAGGGAGCTTTGACTGTGTGTGCCATAAAAAGATGAAAACAGCAGTTCCGACCAGATTTGGCGTCACCCAAGGAGGAATTTTGGGCGGAAAAAAATTCATTGCCGTTCTAACGACAGGTCTGGATAGCCTGGAGGGAGAGCTGCAGATTGGGCCCCATTTTGGATGGGAGCAATGGGCGGAGGGACTTGACCAGGCAGAGCTTACCCCGGGGATCGTGTGGGCCAGAGCAACTCGCAATCGTCGGAGAGTGTAAATCTTTGTGAGTGGCACGACTTGGTGATTTTGGTCTCGTGGCAGCAACGACCAGAACAAGGGGGGCAATAAATATCGTCGGGCCACCCAACACCCACCAAGTCATGACTTTACTGTTTACTAATAAATAGTCGTGCGAGTCACACAGAACGGACCATCCAAGTCCAGCTGTTCTCCTTTACGACACTTCCCACATCAGAATACAAATGCTAGACAAAAACTTAGGGGAGAGAAATTATGTCTGTGTTTGTGCTCAGTGAGTTTGTATGGCTAGCGAGCCCAAAATGTCCGAGTTAAGTGGGAATCCTCTTATTATGACACTTATGTTAATGTGTCATATTAGGCGGAGTCTACAATAGTTTTGTCAAAAAGTCCATTTATCTTGGCTCACCCCACTGGGATAGATGTATTGTGCTAAACAATTAAGCCATGCCCAGCGTGGATGAAATATGAAATCATCTCCTCCTCTTCTGGCTGCGGCAAAAGTATCTTTTCCATCATGGCACAAGGGCCGAAAGTTGCTGAAAGACACTTGTCCTCCCACACCATCCACATCATCTTCACCAAGGTCAAAGAGTGTAGACATGGCTTTGGCAAAGAGTTCATGTTTAAGTTGTTTCAAGGCCATCTCTCGATTGTCCAGTTTCAGGCCCAGGTCCCATTCCACGTTTGCATTGTCTTCATAATGGCTCACGTCACAGTCAAGTCTGATGTGGAAAAACTCTCTCTGATTTCTTCAAGCCCGGCAGATTTCTTCTCACTGTTTATCTGCATGAGACTGTCGGCTGGGTCTTTTGGGTCCTTCGGGTCCTTCAGCCACTGCCACTCGCAGGAGAAGTGCTCATCGATGGCAACCTCCACTCAAAGTGCTCCATTGAATCCCACATCGAAAGCGAAGAAGTCGCCTGGGCCAGTCCCAACAAGGTTTTTCACTGCCACTTAAGCTACCATCCAGTACTAGCTTTTGCTCTCAATGCATTGCATGAGGTCTTCACCTCGACTCCCATCCTGGTGCACATAGATGCCAGTCGATCCCCGCAATTTGCGACAGGCCTTCATCTCCAATTTACCGCTGAATAGGTCGTGTCTCAGCTGGTGTTAAAAGCTAGTTGTGTCAACCATCATGGAGGCCTGGCTTGGGGTCCTGCTTGGGGTCCTGCTTGGGGTCCTGCTTCAAACAACGCACTATATACTAATCCACGCGTCATCCTGCATTTGACGCAGACTATTAGACCTTGACTTGAAATTATCCCCAATCATTGGCCGCACTCCCCACACTTCCACAGACTCCCTTCCCTGCGTCAGTCGACGAGTTTTGGTCACAGAGAGGTTGCACTCAAAGAAAAAGACGCATCACTAAAAGTTTCCGACAATTAGCCAACAAATGCAGTTTTTCTGCCAACTTATCCTTGTCATCCCCATTCCCAACATCAGTCCTCCACTCATTTCCCAGCAGCTCAAAGGCAATGGGAACTCGGTCGTATGCACTTGTCTCACCAAATTGCTCTCCTGCAACTGGGGCCTCAGGAAGCAGAGCAGCAACGATTGGGGAAGCCAACAACTTGCCACATGAAGGTCAAGGGTCCAATTCCTGCCACCATCGCACCCACGAAAGGCTTTTTCTCCACGAGCTTTCGAAAACATGTGTTACGCTTTCCACAGGAGGCGTCGCAACACCCTCAAAGGAGGCAGGCACCCTTTTTCCAATCCCACCTATTCGCTTTCCGTGAGGGAAATTGGGTTAATGATATTCTGGTGTGTGGGGGGAGACCTCTCTCCATGGCAGTTGAGTTGGACCGGGGGGGAGTATAATATTTCTTATCCTTCAGATCTATCAGTGGCCGCCAGAAGCAGGTCAAGGCCCATGGCTGATGGTTTCAGCAATGGGCACTGTGTGCAGCGCAAAAATCAGTGCTGTGTGCACTGATCAGTCGACGGTGGACAGTGCAGCGTCAACGCTCAGTGCACAATACACACGTCCTCGCACTGTCCATAAAAGTCAGTACTGCGTGCGCAACATTGGTCTGTGCACTGAACTCACAAACACTGTGTGCAGATACAGAGGCCGCATTTCGTTATGGCTGTTTGTGTTGCATAATTCATGATGTTTGCGTTCGCGCTCCGGTTAACAAGAGTCAAAGGCCGAAGTGCGGCTAAAAAGGCTGTCCCCATTGGAACAAAGTCTGTTTGGGCACGACGACGACTACAAACGGATTAAGGCGTGAGTATTAATAATGGTCGTCTGTGAAAGCCCGGTCGGTGCATGTGTGTGTGGGAGGAGGGGGGGAGGACGTGTATGGGTGTGTGTGTGTGTGTGTGCGTGGGAGGGGGTGCGCATAGCACGGACTCCTGTGCGCGCGCGCACAGTGAGCGAAAGTTGCAAGGATCCTGGAAGGAGGAGATCTCAAAGGCTCCATCATCATCATCATCGCTCATCTGGATCGAGCGGAAAAGCCATTGGAGAGAGGAAAGTTTGGCTCGAATTTGCATACGCTCCAATAGCTTCCTGGAGCTGACAGCTGCTTGTACGCAGTTTAAACTCCACCAGATCCAGAAGTGCTCGTTGGTAGTCCTACTTATATGCTGAACGTTAGCTTTCACAAGGTAGGAGGAGGGTTTTTTTTGCACCAAAGGACTTGAGGTCGACAAAGGCCTTACAAGGCTTCGTCAAAGCATTGCAAAGTTTTGCAGCCTGAAGGCTCCTTTGATCGAGTGTTGTGAGGCCTTTGTAGATCCTTCATACACTGTTTTCTGTCAGATTCCTTTCAATTCGGGCTCTAGATTCAGCCCTTTTTTGGTTTGTTGGCCAAAGGGCCCTCATATTTGCCAAGGATTAAATGCGTATCTCTGATCTGGGACTCAAGTCTTCTTACGCTGTGCGTTCATGATGTGCTGAGAAAGGGATTCAAAGCTGCTGTCTCTCACACAGGAAATAATCGAAATGGGGGATTAACACTGAGACGCAAGTCTCAACGTTGTTCTTGCATCTCACTGAAGCCCAGTTGACGCTACAACTTCGACTGTTTTGTTAACTCTGTCAAAGTTTAATAAATAACTATGCAACACAAATGCCCATTGAACTGGTTGCGGCATGCCAAACTGCCCAATAGTTCTGACCAACCGGTCAGCCATTCAGCCTGGGGTTGAGTAGCCCGGTCAAACAAGTTTGGCTCACGGCACAACCAGTAACTGGTGGGATTAACTCATTGATCAAACCAGTTATTGGCAGGGTTGCTATTTTCCCCCCTGTGTTGCACAACCACGATGTTCGCGCTCTGCCTTCTCCACTTTGTCTGCTTGAGTTACTTCTCCGGTGAGCAACTGAGCGTCGTCTGGTGCGATCCCTCATGTCAGCGGCACGAGGATGACCCCGGAGAGGGAGGGAGGAGTGACCAGCTGATTGTTGCTGCTCCCGTTTTTTCGGTCTGTCTCGCTCTGTCTGATCGATCCGGAGCTGTCATTTCTCATTCACGCTCGACCAAGCAGCGGGAGGGAAAAAATGAACTGTTGCAAAACGGAAGGACTCGGGGTCGCCAGGGCCCGGGTTTCGAGACGCCCGGATCGTTCATCACTGCTGATCTCGCCTTATCCCACAATCTGGTAGTAGAGGTGGTGAGCGCTTCAGAGGACAAATTCGTCCACGTCAAACATCGTTGGTGATCCGGGTAACGCCGATGACTGACGAAGGTCACAAATGCTACCGCCCCGCACACACGAGCTGGGTTCTCTTTTACTCTGAGCAAAAACTGTACATTGTAGAGCGAGGAACCCAGGATTCCCGTTGTGCAGAACCACGAGTGTTTACGTGCACGTTACGTTTTATGCAGATTTCGCGCATTTCTTCCTTTGTCTCACTGGATGCAAGCGCAAACGCACCTTTTATTTCCTGGCAAAAAGAAAGCAGCTCCAGAGAGAGAGACAAAGATCTGTACACGACATCAAATTCGGGTGTCCTCGAGCGTATTTGCATACATTTTGTTTGCTCGGAGGTTCTTGTCAGGCCTCTTTAGGGGCCTCTAGCATAAATCATCTGTCACGAGAGTCAGAAAAAATGAGCAGCAACAACAAGTGACGGGAGAGTAATGATCAGGCCTTCTACACCTACTACGACTACACTACTTCTTTTTTACCAATTCCTTTTGTAGGGAACGTCAGCAGAGCCAATCATGCTTTTCCAGGAGGGAAATGGCTTGAGCTGTGCCAAAAAAAAGTTTTCTCATACACAGCAAAGAGAATGGAAGCAACTTTTCTGGCTTTCATTGATTGCCTTTGTCCCACGGACCTCTGCATGGATATCAAGTTTGGGACGTCTAAACCGGACCTTAAGATTTGAGAGCGGAGGCAGAAGAAAACATCTGCTCCTGCCCTGGCTGCGTCCTCCTCGATAGCTCAATTAGATCAGCAGCCTCCCCATTGTGCATGTTGGTCTGGAACAGAGCCTCTCAAGGACATCTGCATTCGACATGAGAAATGGGAAGGCAAGGCGATATTTTCTTCCGGCCCAATTTGATGCTGGGCGCCCAAAAATAATGGGCGCAAAGTCTATAGAAGGCAGAAAGAGGCTTTGATCAATGAGTGAGAAGAAAAGGGAGGAGAGCGATGAGCAAGTCCTTGCTGAGAACCAGGATCGTGTGATAAAAAAAGAGCTCTTTTTTCAACCAGGCAGAGTACTGGGGACACCTCGTGCGATACAGGGTGGTGGCAAACAACCTCTTTCCAATGAATACGCAACAAAGTGCATGTTGACTTTACCGGGACAGTGTTGTAGATGCGAGGAGGAGTTGGAGCTTCCCAAAGGGTAGGACTTTTTTGCAAGGTCGTCTTCCCAGGCCCTTTCCCGGCGCGTCATTCATCAAGTCACTTTCAATGAATCTGGTGGCGAAGCCTCCGTGGTTCTGCTCTCTACGATCCGTCATTACTGAACACTTGGGTAAAAGCTGTCATCACTTCGAGTCAACTCTTTCATTCATGGCCACGGCTGGATGAGTTTCAAAAGTCTCTGCTGCCCCCCCAAAGGTTAACAATGACAGTTGAAATTGCGTTTGGAGGGCACCGTGAGTAAGACTGGCTATTGAAAGGTTGTCACCCGGAGGCTCCCGCTGCAGTGGGGGAGAAGGGGACTTCTTGGCCGGGACCACGGTGCGCCCCGCAGTGGGCCAGATAGATGAGGTCTGTCCTCAACATTGATGGCGGCCGCATTAAAAAATGTTTATAAAGCCAGCCTCTTTTGTGCAGTCCAGATATGAGCGCTAAAGTTTACATCGGGTGGTTCCGCTGAGGAGCCGCAAATTGAGATCCATGACACACACTGTATCCCCCCCTTCTTTTTCACTCACAGGACCAGACAGGTAGGCAGTCAAGCCGGCCGACAGGCAGAGGATGAAGTGCCTAATTCCCAGACAGCCTCGAAGTGTAGCCGATCCAGGTACTCCGTGAGTACCTCAATTTGAAGCATGACGTGACAGCAGGTCTGAAAGTACTCTTTTGGGGGGATTCCCTACACGTCCGTCCATTCGTGGAAAAGAAAAAGTTCGGGAAAAAAGTTGAACTGGAAAAAATCGACTTTCCTTGAGATCTGACATGACTTTTATAGTCCGAGTGTCACAAGCAGCAGTGGACAGAACGATTTCTTCCACTACTACGAGTCTTCCTCTTCGTCTTCTCCTTCTGCCTCTTATATTTTGAGGGGCAGCAAAAAAAATCGCCGGGTTTTTTTGGCCTCCCTTACAAGTTGGTCCTATAAGGGCACTTTCATAGAGGAGCCACGCTCAGATTTTTCCCTTCTTGGAAGAGAAAGCCAATTACTAAATGGCAATAAGCAAAAGTGAGAGGAAAGCTTTGAGCAGCCCCTAAAACGGGCTTAATCCGCAGGTTTTGGCCTGCATTTTTGCCTTCATTCCTGCATTACGAAAGGAAGGGATCTGGCACGGAACTTCGGTCGGATACAGGTTGTCTCAGTTGAGTGTGAAGGGTTCCACTTCACCTCCTGTGGACACGTGGTGGTTACAGTGGGCATGTCGTTCATTGGGCATTGGCTTGAAGGCAACGACGTGGCAACGCTTTCTGAGACGATCTCCACCAGAAGCCTGGAGTTGGCAGCACCGGATCAATGAGACGAACAAGTTGCCCATGGACTTGTAGAGCGTGAAAATAAGATGCTTTGGGCCAAGTCTTGTAGTAATCTTATCACCAGTTATGACACTCTACTATTGGATGGAATCAGCAAAACCCGTCTGTGGGGCTCGAGCCCAGATCAAGGCTGTTCCGGCTCGACTCAAATCGTCGATAAAGGCTGTGCTTGAAGTTCACCGATACAAGTCAACATCTGCAAATGCCAAGTGTTCATTATTATGATCACAAGTCCATAAAAGGCAGCTGCGTCGACTCTTGTCCGAAATGGCAAAAGCAGTGACGAATCAAGCCTTTGAGGCGGATCCGGACGCTGCAAGTCCGGGCCGAGTCGAGCCAGCCCCATGAGTCGAAGGCCCAATCGTGACTCGATCCGCGTTCCAATCTGGCTCAACCTTGATTCGATCCAACAGGAGCTGAGTTGCCACCGAACTGAGACCAACTGCACGTTCCTGTTGCACACAGACATACGTAAGGTGTTTTCTGCCACTCTCACCGCTCATCTGATCATCGACTGCCTTTGAACTGAGACAACCTGTACATCCTTCCTATTCCACGGAGGATTCCAAAGGCAATCTGGAAAGACTAACTAATTGCCTCATTTCTGGAGCTCAAATGCAGTCAGCCTCTTCCTTGGGAGTCCTGAAGCCATTGGGAGGCAAATTTAAAGCGCGCGCCCACAAAATGAATTTGTGAAAGGAGCAAAACAACTTCGCACAGAAGTTGTTGGGACGGCCAGAAATCGGGACGACCCAGGGAGGCCTTACACGAGACACCACTTGTCCTTCCTTCCCCTCAGGCAATGTCAGTCGAGTGAGTCGTCACAGGCAGGCCTGTGGGGCATATACGCGCACTGTTCATAGGCCTTGTACCACGCACCTACGTATGTAGGGGGCCTTTCTTGAAAATGCAGCTACGCGCAGTTGAACAACCTTTAGATAGGAGACCATAGGAGTGGCACTGCCCAGGGAGCTGAAACTTTCACGTACAACCAGCACCCAGGCAATGCTTTCTCTCTCGTTATCTGCGAGGCCCAGCTCTTCCACCATAGTCTCTACCTACTTTACAATGCCTCCCTGCCTTTTTCCAGCTCATTTGCTGCTTTATTTCAAGGGGAAATAAAAGAAAGCACCACAAATGACTTTCCCTGTCTGCTTGCTTGAAAATTAAGTCCTCCGTAAAGTTTTGCAGGAAAAGAATCACCCAGTAATTGCTGGAAATTTATATTGATTTCCACCAATGTGAGCGAGTGAAGGCTGATGGAAGGATCTCGTGCACTATTCATTTTTTTTTTTTTGCTGGCAACAACAACCACCAAAAACACATCAAAGGAGGAGCCGTAAACAGGCCTATTTGGCTCGATTGCAAGGCCCGACCAACTTGAAAGGGGCGAGCCATAATTTGGCCGTCAAAGGGGCACTCCCACAGCGACACTTTAAGCCGCAGGCCATTTTTTCCCGTGTTAAAAAAAGGCCGCGACCTTGTGGGCCCACACACGAGCTCCTTAGGCCAAAAAAAAACCGTCGAGGAGAAGAGACTGAGAAGAAAAAAGGCTAATGGAAAGCATTTTGCACGCAAGCGAAGCCCCCCTTTTTTTCAATGTGGTTGGAGCTTTCAAGCTAATGCCAAAAACTTAGGGCCTACTGCAAAGACCGCGTTATCGCCTGCCCGAGTCTGCTGGTGTCTATCGGGACAACATGGTCTGCGTTGGCAAATTGTAATTTGTGGCAGCACTTGTCGAAAGGCGAAAGCTTCTCCGCCTGGCGCGTCAGGACCATGAAGCCGGCCAGAAACGACCGCTGGGTGCTCGCCGTCTTCGAGGTGGGCATCAACACCTCGTCGGAGTTCGTTCATTCCGTGCACTCTTCAGTCTGGCCGAGTGCCGAAGCAAGCAGCGTCGAACCACGCTTGCTTGGCCATAAAACCTGGCTTGAAGATGCCAAATCTGGCAGGCCAATGTGAGCGGCGCAAAAACTTGTTCTGAATTTATCGCCAAAGTGCAGTTTTCAGTGTAACGCAAGTAGTGAGAAAATAAAAAAAGGGTTGTAGCTGCCTATTCATGCGACACAATTTTCCCTAATGGTTTCTCCCCCTGAAATGGCTTTCACCGAAAGAGTTTATAGCAGCTGCAGCAGCCTCCAAGAGGCTCTCACGTACACGAGGACGAGGAGGGAAGGACCGAGGGCGTCTTCTTGGCGTGTGATGAATGGAGACATGTGAAGAAATTGCTTCTCTTTCTCTCTCTCTCTCTCTCTCTGCAGAGTAGGGAAAGAAGGAAGGAGGACAGAAAAGGAGGGATTTGCCAGACAAAGAAAACAACCCCTACAGCAGCTGAGACTTGTTTTCCTCCAGGATGGGTGTCCTTCGGACTGACTCTGAGCTGTTGTTGGGGGCAACACACGATTATTAGTCGATCATTTCTGTTCAATGCGTCTGTGCTGCTAAGTCAGACGAGTCTGTCTCCAATCCAGAGGTGAGCAGCTGGTTCAGCGTCTCCTTGAGGTCGTCGTCCAGCTTGGCCTGGTTCTCCACCAGGCTCGCTGACGTGTGGTTGTAATTCTTTCGTAGCAAACACAATGTGATGTCGGAGGTCTCATTCCATAAATCACCCAATGGCCCATTACCACGCTCACACCATGATGCGCTTGTTGTAGCTAAGCCGGGCTTGGTGAAGGGCAGGAAATCTTCGAATGTCGATTGATCGCACGTTCTCGTGCACGAACAGCAGGTGTAGCACGGACAAGAAGGCGTTCGTCAGTGGAGAGGGCGCAAGGCGGGCTGGCAGACGTGCAGGCGGGTGTGCATACATGCACAAACAAACAAGTGAGCATGCAGTAAAACAGATATTGGACTTGTCTCTGCCTCAAGTCCTTTTTTTCCTCCTTTTTTCCCTCTTTGCTCATTGATTTCTTCGCCCCGCTGCGAATGCGGAGAAAAGGCTTTTTGAGCCAAGAGAGCAAGGCCAAAGCCTCAAACACAAAAGGAGACCTTTCTGAGGTCCCAATTCTGCTTCCATCGGGTAAATAGAAGTGTCAGAACCTAAGGCCTTTCTATCTAATATAGTGGAGGAAGACACCATCTGATAGCTGGTTGACCTCTCGACGGCTGCTCCTGCCAGATGTTCAGGCCTTGAAACATGTGAAAGTAAAGTCCAATTTTATCACAACGACTTTCTTCTTCAGCTGATCGTCGTAACAAAGTAGTGTGGCAACGCACACAGAGAGTCGACACAGGGTGTTTCAAATGCATCCGGAAAGTTTCCTCACTAACTTTCCTCTTGGTGTGACAGTCACAGAAACGACATTCACCACGACGAGAAGGTGGGGCTTTATCTGCCGTATCACCCTGTCTCCCCTTGGCTTGATCTGCTGACACACCCTGTGTGGTTATGACTCGATCTGGTGTCACACCCTGTCGCGCCTGGGCTTGATCAGCTGCAACACCCTGTATGAGACGAAAGTCCTTGTGCGCAAGAATCCTGACAACTGCGCGGCTCAGGCAGAGGAGCAGTGCGCAGGCTCAGGCTCGAACTGCCACTAATACGTGTACGTCGTCAGCATGAACATTCTTTAATAAATCACCTGCCTGACCTTGCACGGTCGCTGTTGCTGTCGCCGTCCAACACTGGTCACTTCTGTGACGCGTCAGCTAACGCAGCTTTCGCAGCACAATTAGGGATGTATCGATGTCTACCCAGAACAGACTCTTCGTCGTCCACAGCCCACCCAGCGACAAGCACAAAAACGCACCACCAAATATGGGCTGTTCGAGGATGTCAATACTGACACAGAGCGAGCGATGACGCAGTTTGAACTATTCTTCCTTACGTAATTGCGTAATCTTCCTACTGTTGTTGTCAGTGACTCACCCAAAACTCAAGCGAGGCCTTGCGAATTCCTCCTTCCAGGCTTGTTTCTTTTGGTCTCCTCACTCGTGGTCGAATCAAGATGAAGAAAAAAGTTCCTTAAGCGTCCACTCTCACTCACTCGCGCACTCACTCGACCTCTGGCAGAAGTCGAAGTGCGTGAAGTTGTGTTGTTTTTCCGTCCGCGCCTCTCTCGTCACTGAGGAGGAGAAGGAGGAGAGCAGCAGCGGCCTGAGCAAGAAGGCGTGCCAGGCGGGCGGCGGCGAGCAGAGCAGCAACAAGCTCCACCTTTCAGCTGGAGGCCGCAAGTGGACGGTGCGGAAAGAAGTGTCTGCGCTGCTTCTGCCAGAGGTTTCCAGCTCAGTCATTGACAGTGGGAGGAGGAAGAACAAGAACAGAACTTTCAACAGCCACATGTAGTAGTCGGATGTGATCTTTTCTTTTAGGTAGCACCAACTTCGACAGTCTCAGAAAAAGTTACACTGAGCCTCTAAGCTCTTGAGTAGCACTGAAAAAAGCTGAGCTTCAAAGGGTTGAAGTGACCAAATGCTCTCAATTCAAAGCAAAACCACGCTTGGGCCATCACTTAAGACTTAGCTCGATTGTGACAGCCACCGTTGGCAAGTAACGCGAGGTTGCCACTGACTAACCTAAGTGAAGTGAGGTCGGTGCCAACCTTGGCTTGAGCTTGGATCCATCACTACAAGTCAAACTGAAATTGTGTTCGGTAGAAAATGTCCCAGAGGATTTTTTCACCAGGACATCAATTGGAGTTCACCAAGCCCCAGGCATCATTTGAAAGGCAAACATCCGAGGACTTCTTGCGTAGCAGAACTTTGTCTCCGAGATGTCCGTCCTCTCGCTTGGCCGTTCTGCTACATGCAGCAAATTTGCAATGTGCAGAAAGATCATTTTTTACTCGGGAGGGCATGCAAATTGTAAAAAGTGGAAAAATGTGTCATTCGCCCTAAAGTCTGGTCTCTTCTCTCAAGATGAAGACATTAATGGACGTGTTTGCGCCGAACTTTCCGCTGAGTCGGCTTCGTGTGAAAGGCTCTAGCACAAGCTTATATTATTTTTAGCTCACATTCTACTGTGTTTGCGCAGAGGCCGAACTTTTAAGTGAATCATCTTTTTTGGCGTTGTCATGACGCTAAAGCGCTACACCACTTTTCTATCATTCTTCTGCTAGTGTTTCTATCAGAGTTCCACTTGCTTACTAAGAAGAGTGCAAGGTAACTACGAAGTCTTTTGAAAGGACGAGTTGATTTCAGAGCAACCTTTCCACTACGTCGTCGTTTACTCCAAGTCTCGAGATCAAATTTTGCCTGAATCGTGGAGTAGGACAGCAAAAGGATCTATAACTAGAATGTGGCGTCACCCAGCTGACATTGGCACTTCACCAAGATTTCTGGGTCAATTTTTTCCATTCTTCCTTGTCACGATTTTTTTACCTGACCGCTGTCGGGTTGGACATTGGAGGTTGTAGGCAGTGGCCTTGTGAAAGACCTGCGCGATTACGCCGCTGTTGTTGCTGAACACCATCACGACTACCGGGATTGTCGGTTTGGAAAGTAAAGTTACCAGTTGCGCTCTATAACTATATGCAGAAAAATGGGGGTAATCGCAGTGCGGAATTGAGTGATTGTTTTGGCTTCTTCCCACTGTTTTCCGCATATATGCGGAAAACAGTGGGAAGAAGCCAAAACAATCACTCAATTCCGCACTGCGATT
>JAAUXU010125358.1_pt1 | contig 32733 bp, 34 predicted proteins | sample 7278151 | NCBI WGS metagenome assembly JAAUXU01 (sample SAMN14350113, study PRJNA611818) | marine sediment metagenome | isolation source: surface marine sediment (1.8m) | place: French Polynesia: Moorea | collected 2018-08 | reverse complement strand
TCCACCCCCCCCCTCCCTAACCCCCCCCACTACCCTCCAAAAGCCCCCCCCCCCCTCCCCCCGAGCCAAAAAACCCGGGGGCCGGCCGCCCCGCGGGGGGGGGGGGGGGGGGCCAGGCAGATGGGCCCCTATATGACCTGGGCCTTCTTAGTGGCACTTTTGGGGCCAGTGGAGGCATAAAAATTTGCTTTGTGATGTCAGCCCATTATAGTTCCATTCGAGGCCTGTGTGTGTGAGCCTTCCCGACATCAATGCATCGATAAATGCACAAGAATTGGTGCACCATTTTGTTCCCATGGGGAGGGAATTGGAAATTCAATTCCATTTCTCGGGGGCAACATAAATTTGCGACACGTCCCATTTTTTTTCTCAAATAGTAGCGTTTAAGCTTTTTCTTCTTAGGTTTCTTTGCCTCCTGCAAGCAAAATTTTTGCGCGTTTTCTTACTCTCCTCTTTTAGCTCGACATGTGAGATCAAAAGCATTAGACCTAATTATGCTCTTAGTGGGCCTAATGCAAGACAAAACACCAGCCTAATGTCCGTATAGAATGGGAAAAAGACGAATTTATTGGCCAAGGCCGACTCCGGTGAGGGTCGCGGTGGTGTTGTCATTTCATGATCACACTTGAATCTCATTAGAATTTTCTTTTCCACTACTTACTGTCTTTTAATGTCTGGTGGAGACAATGCGACTCTTGCGCTCTTAGTCTCGGCCCACTACTTTAGAACATGGACCAGCAGCTCAGAGTAGAATTTCATTAAAACTTTCGAAAGAAAAATATTTCACTGTCACCCCCAAGAAACGAAAGAGAAAAGGGGCCAGAGAGGTGAACACACGAGATTTCTCATTCAGGTGCTTTTGTCACCCAGTTTTACCACTTTAGTGTGTGTGTAAAAAAAGGGCCAAATATGCGTGCGAATTCGCATGGGAGAAAGGCTCGGTTTGGCGATGATAATAAAGGAGACTCATTCATTGAAAGGGGGGGGGCAGCAAAACGACCCCGTCCTGATCATAAATCCTTGGAGAAAGAGATTTCACCTGAGAGCTCCGCATGTGCCACAAATTGCGGACTAACAGTAAAGGAAAATCCCCTCCAGAGGGAGCAGGGGAAGGGGTAAAAAACCCTGTCTCGCGTGTCAGGCAGCGCTTTTCTGTTCTGCATGTGTGTGACGAGGAGGGGAAAAAAGAAAGAAAAATGCTTAACAGTCGGTTGGTTCCACTCACAAAAAAAGCGTCCCCCGGGACCGAGCGCGGGTGCGCGCGCGTGGCCAAGGAGGAAAAGAGGCTTTTAAACTGCAAGGAGAAGAAGTGAGAGATGGATGACGCCTACAAAGTTTGTGCTCTCATACACAAACACACATACGAGAAGAGAAAGGAGATATTGCGGAGAAATCTGCACGGCCGGGGCAGGCCCAGGGGCCGGGGCAGGACAGGGCAGGCATGGACGGAAGGGACGACTTAAGCATGTGCACACTGCGTGCGTGCGTGCGTGTGTGTGTGTGTGTGTTTTCTTCGTCTACCATCGCGAAGCACGCGAAGTGAGTCTCACGAGGACTGTGGATGAGGGCTGATCATTGACTTGTACCACATCGATATCAGCAAATATAGTATCGAATGTTAGACTGGGTCAAGCACGTCCACGGCCCACTTGGATTGTCGGAAACTCTACCAGATGAAAGCTTTGTCTTGCGGAGTTCACCTTTCGCCGAAGATCCCCCATTTAGTTGATGGAAACTGCTTAGAGGAGTCACAGCGGCTCGATATCCGGAGGCTTAAAGGGCGGTTTCTGAATGAAACTTCGGGTGTGTGGATGAGTGAGGAGGGGGGAATTCACCACAGGAATTCCAGAAGTGGGAATCTCTCTCTCTCTCTCTCTCTCTCTCTCTCTCATCCGTTTTCTTCTGAATATGTCAAGCTCTCGATTTCCACCTTTTTATCTTCTCTTTCATGCTTTTCTCCCCGTTAAAGTTTGAGGGCCCAATTTTGTCTAACAATCTGTCCTTCGGCCTTTGTGCAGCTTCGTCTTCTCTGGTGCCAATTCAGCCGTTCTCCGCGCGTGTGTGTGCGCGCGCGCATGTGCGTGTGAGCGCGTTTGTGTGGCATTGACAGCCTTTCTCTTTCCTCTTTCACATTCACCCCTCTCTTTTCTACTCTTGGGTATAAGTTCTAAAGGTCGGGTTCACCGGAGGAAATTGAACAAGTTCGGCTGGTCAAGATGAAAAGCCATATTTCGTGTACCCGTCCGTGCGGGACGTCGGGTAGCACTGCCTTGTTTTCGAGTGTCCGCCATATTTTGGGGTAAAATAGTGCACACTTCATCCTTGCGCATAATGCAAGCTGCCGGATTATTCGGAAGGACTGGATTTCGTAAATTCATATAGGACTCTGGCAAATTCCCTCAGCAAAGCTATGCATAAATCTTCTTATTTCAGGAGAGAAAAAAAACATCCAATTTCTGAATTCACCAGCCTATCGAGTGTCTGGATAACCTGAATCGGTCTGGCAGAGTTTTCGCAGTATCAGTCCAAGTCTTTGCGTGTCATAAAATAAACTCAGACTTTGCATACCCCCCCCCCCCTCCCCATTCCACCCCACTTTAAACGTTGCCCAGGAAACTGCCAAGTAATCACTTTTTTCCTGCCTGCCAAACATCGATAGTCCGATAATATTGAAAGATGCTTATCATCTTGACACGAAAATTTACCTCAATTTTCCAGGACCGATACTGCCTATGGAGAATGTATGGACTCAGCTTGTAGACGTGCCCATTGTTAACCCATTTTTTAGTGTAAAAAAGTCATACGTGAAAAAGTAAGGTAGGAAGAAACCCTTCTTCTGTGGCGCTACACGCACGCCAACTGGCGCCAATTGCTGTGTCCTTCCCCGCCAACTTTCTCTATCAGTCATTCACAGTAGTCCCAAGGGTTTTGGGAGCAGGCCTTAAGTACTCAGGACTGGATGAGCCTGAAAAAAAGTGACGTTTGAGAGCTAAAACACTCTTGAGGAGTCGAGAAGTGACAGATCTTGCTTATGATCAATTTCAGGAGAGGCCTCTTTCAACATGTATGATTTTCACGCACATTCACCGCACTTTCACAGTGACACGTGCGTCGTATGTCAACATTGTGCTTACTATAGACTTTGAGAGATTGACCCAGGCAGAAGCAGCAATAGAAGATAAATATTCCACAGGGTTTTTACGGTACGTACGACTCGATTACACACGTGTGCGCGCGCACGCACGCACGCACTTTCGGTGAATGCAGTAGTATTGCTGGCATGTGTATGACGTATGCACTGTTCAAGCATAAGGGAGAAGAGCCCTCGTTTAGAGATAGGGTTGAGATAACGAGGAGGCCTGTGAAAGGCCAGGAAAAAAAGGGGGGACGACGACGAGAAGGAGCAGGCGGAGGAGGAGGAATAGCCTTTAAGGTCCGTCCGCACCCACCAAATTTTGCTGAGAGGCCAATCGAAGGCCGCTGAGAACCGCTTAAGGTCATTGTGCTTTGTCGTGCCACCTCAGCTTCCTCACGCACACAATTTGAGAGTCCTGGTGACGCCAAATCGACAACTCCATGTGCATTAGGAGTCATCACGCGCAACAGAGGTGACGCCATTGACATGCAAATCCGCCCACCAAAACTGCGAGAGGTGGGATGCCATTTTAGCGCCAATTTTCCCTCGTTGAACAGACTCTTTGTAGAGATTTCTTCAAGAGATGTTCGGCGCTGGAGGAAGGGCCTTGATAAGAGCGCGATCCAGCGGAAAATTGGATCGTCTGAGATACACACAGATCTATTCGAGCCCTGTTGTATAATAACTGCGCCAAGAAAAAAAAAAGGATCGATTCGTCCAAGACATGCGCGTGTCTTTCGTCTGTCATTCCCTCCTCTTAGGGCTCGATTAGTCGAGCAAAAAGCGACAAGAGATCGACGCCAGATAGAAATGGTTCTCCCCGAATCAGTGCGACTTAACATCGCACAAGACGCTCTCTAATACCTATCGTGTGCCCTCTGCGACAAGTATTGCGGCAACAGGAATGTCATAAATTAATAAATATTACTTATTTTTCTTCCTCCTCCTCGCTTTGTGTGTCTTAGTGGCATGTGTGCTCTGTATACAGAACTTTCAACCGCATGATTTTTTCCGAGGATTCCTGCCGAAGAAGCTACCAGCAACATACTACACCGGGGCCAAAAGGGGGGGGGGGATTGCACGAAAGCTTAATCTTTTTATAACTTCAGTGGAAAAAAAAACAGGGACTGCCTGCTTACCTGTTCCACTACCTGCTTGCCTACCTGCGTGCAGCTGAAGATGGAAAGGTGTATTCAATGATTAAAAAAAGGGAAAAAAATGTTTCCATAGTGAATATTCGAGCAGCCCTTTTGGTTAGCATGACAACGCAGCAAGCGAACAGTCATGGTGGCAGCGCAGTAGAGAAGGCACCCTCGTACCACAACATGAATAAGACATTTCGGGACGTGGCCTAGGCTGTTACCTGCTAGTACCTGTAAGCAACAGTGAAATGGCAAGTCCACCCTCCAGTGTGTGAGCGGAGAGGGGGGGACCTGATTCTCCCCTCTCCAGGGTCGGTGGGGTTGTATACACAGTGTGTGTATGGGTATCATTTCGGATAGTGTGCCGTCCCCCTGTCCTTGGTCGTGAAGTATGACTCCACCAGCCATACGTTTAACGAGGCGGCCTTCAGCTCGTGGCAGTAGTTTATAGGCGTCGTTGGTAAATATTATTGACAAACGCACGCCATCGTCATTCTCTCCCTCCTGCTTTTTTTTCTCCCTCATGGAGGCCCTCACGTTTGTCACCATGAATTAAGTGCAAAGTGGTGTATGGGCCTTTCTCTCCTCCTCCTCCTTTTATGCTCACAAATAGAAAGGGCATTTGTTGAAGTGACGTCTTCACAAAGTAAACAAAGTGCAACCAGGAGGGACCTTTTTCCATCCCTCCTTAAATTCACTTTCAGGGGAGGGGGGAGGACGAGGAGGGAGGAGGATACCCCCCAAAAAAGCTTTTAACGTCAACCGGGTCGATCCTGCCCATCTACCTGATTCTGGCGCCGATCGAAAATACATTTCCCTTTGTAGAACAGAGAGACTGGAGGAGGATTTGCTTTCTGGGCAGAGCCGTAGAAGGCACCTCTGGAGGGAGGGGGGAAGGCAACAGCCAGGAAAGGTGTCCATTTTCCTAATATCGCACTCTTGCTTGCCCTAGGCTTTGTAGGACTAAGCCACAAGGCCAGAGCTCGGTAGGATGCATGCCTAGTGTAAAAAAAGAGAGGAAGGCCGGTTTAACAGTGAGCATTTAAGACCTGCAGGAGCGCAGGGGTTCAAAGATACACTCTCCTTAAGAGACCACGCCGTGTCAGACCTGTACAAGAGATTTGTGCGGGGGGGCGCGGACCTTAAAGTTGCTCGATTTCAATCAAGCAAGGTCAGAGGAGGGGAGAAAAGGCCTTAGAAGGGCCTACCTTTGCCTTCTCCAAAGACCGATTTCCTCGGTGTAATAGCGAGTCGAAAAATTACCTGCTTCGAAGGTTGCACTCAGCTGGGCGTTCCTGGTGTGCACTCACTCGCGTGATGGACGAGCCTCAGTCGAGGATTATTTACTGGAGATTTATAGTGTTTGGCCACTTATAGACAACAAGTGTTTCCCTACCTTGTTGACCCTTAGATCCCCGGGATAGTTTTCTCTGTCTTATTCTCTCTCTCTCTCTCTCTCTCTCTCTCTCTCTCTCTCTCTTTTTCTTCTCACACGCTCAATTTATATCTACGCGTGTGCTGTAGATTGACACACATCGTGAAAGTTGTGCTGGAAGTGCTTCCCCTGCCTGTATAGCCAGACCGTTGGCACTTACTGGGACTGACACTCCAAGACTACTGCAGCAAATGTCTTGGTACTCCCCACAAACGTCCTTGTCTGGTGGAGAGATGGAACGGGCACTCTAAGACGTCTCTAGACGTCAATGTGTCAAGAAGAGAGAAACTTCTGCCTGGCCAGTGAGTAAACAAACAAAAAAGTGAACAAAAAACCGTGGTAAAACTCGCTTTGGTGGTTTCTTATCCAGGGTAAAGAAAGACGAGGCCTATTTTCTTTTCTTTTCTATCGGCTGCTACAATCGATCAAGCTCTTTTTCATATGAATTTACCTAAAAATTTTATGCAGATTTGAAGCAAATGTAGTGAGAAAAGGCTGTAAAACCGATTTTTTTTTCACCGCTTCGCAGCGCATGAATAGGGTGTTAGTTTGCGCGAATGAAGAAGTCACTTAAAGGTCACTTCCACTGAGTGGCTAAGCCTTATTCATGAGAGAGCCAGCCTCATGCATCATTTCACGTCTCTCCACTTCTTTTGCCGTCGGTTTGGACACGCACTTGCTTACCTGACAAGTGAAATAAGGCCCCTCTACGTTTTGCTCATGTTCATCCTCGAGTCTTCTCCACTTTTTCTTCTTCTCTTCATCTTTTATTTGTACAGGTAAGCCTTTCCACGAAAACACCAGTGGAAGACACCTTCACCTCTTTCCTGCTCCTCCTCCTCCATTCTCTCAACACCCATTACAGTGCTGTGCGACAAAGGTCTTCTAGGCATATTAATGAACATCTATACGTACGTAGAACTATGTATGTTGTGCTGCTGTGTACGTATGTAGCAGAATGATGAAACGCGCGCACACTTTCAAAGCACAAACATCCTGTGCCGCCGCCTGTTACAACACTGCTCTAGCTTGATTTTTCTTTCTCTTTCTCTCTCTCTCTCTCTGAGTTCTTCTGGCGGCGCCTGGCGGCTGGCGGCGCCAGGCAGCGCCTCTGCTGCCCTCGGGAAATGGCCTTTATCCGGCGCAGTGAAAGAAACTCTCTTTCATTCTCTCTGGAATCGGCCCTGAAATGAGCTATGAATCTCTTCGCTCGCCATAACCAGTAAATAGAAATTTGGCATAACTGTCCCGGTCGCTGATGCATGCTGAGTACTGGCGGAAGCTTCGGGTGTGTGGAGGGGGGAGGGGGAAGTGGGGGGCGGCGGCCAAGGTGACGCCGGTTTTTTGCGCAGGGTCTCGGCAAAGATAGAATTGTTTTTCTCCGCCATGACAAAGTACAGGATTTGCACGCATTCATCTGCAGATCTGTAAATCTTTCATAAAGGTATGAGTGCGTTAACATACGGTCTTAGACTGTTCTCTACATGCCGGCAGACACGCGCGGGCACGCAGAGAAAGAAGAAAAATTGCTCCTCTTCCTTGCATCTGTGTTCGGTCCCCTCACGAAGGGAATATGCAGCTCTTACGGTATACAAGACAATGGCATAAATAATCGCAGGATTCGCTAAATAACATCGACAGGTGAAGGTGGGCGATAGGCACAAGAAGAATGGCTAGAAGTGTCACTCTATTAGCTCATTCGTCATCACCTCTCTGTCTCCCACCAATCACAAGAAAGCTCCATTTGTCTTTATTTACTGTCTCGACGTCAACACCCGCTCCGTTAGGCCGAAACATGTATCTCTCTCGCTGTTTAAGGTGCGTCTGCCCGAGCAATATTCGGTAAACTACGGTAAACTACAGTGAACCATGGAGCCGGTGGACTTTTGGGCCTTGCAACCCCTGGGTCTGGACGCGGCCAGGCTTCTAGACCAAGAAGAGACACTGGATGAGATTAAGGAGTTGTGAAAGTTATTGCTAGTGACAGCCAGTGGTAATAACAACCTCCCATGGAATCTTAACCGCAGCCATCGAGCACTTTTAGAAAAAAGCACCCGAATTCAAGGCATACTTCAGTAGCTTTCTTTCTCCGCAAAGCATGGCACTCGTCCCCGAAGGCCTTGGCAGGGTCTCTCCGGGTCCGGCGGGTTCCCGAAACACTTGACGCTGACCGTCGAGCTGTGCCTCTCGGCTCCCACGTCCTCTCAGCTCGTCAACACCTTCTAGGACTCTTTCTTCCGCTGCTGCTGCTGCTGCGAGGACGTAGAGCAAATATAAACTTTTTAAGGAGGACTTTTGAGGCTCCTGATAATAATGCAAGTGATGTCCTTGGCCACACTGCTGAAATCTCTTACGGAAAAGTGGAAAGCCATTGTCTTCTGATGAAATTAGGACCCCTAAACGAGAAGTTTGAGCTCACTTTACTACGCAAATGAGTAGCTCTGGCCCATAAAGCGAAAGAGATCTTGGGCTCAGTAATTTCTCCGTGAAATTGGACAGAAAATCCCCCCTCGTGCATGCTGCTTTCGGAGAAAAAGGTTTTTTCATCCCTCTCAGGGGACCGCTCTTTGGAGAATCCGCAGATTCACTCGCTTTTAGTCCTGTCCCAGAGATTCCCAGTGATGTAAACACAAAGCACGTGCGAGAATGCAAAGTTTGAACGAGGTGTTTGTTAATTCATCTAGTCGTCATCGTCAAGCTAAGAATTTCAACTCGACAGGCAAAACCTCAAGTCTTCTCCCCAGATACGCTTTTGGGTGAGCTTTTGTAAAGTGGCCCAGGGTAACATTTTGTTGTCGACACTGTGGTAGAAGGATGGAAAGATTCATATCCCAGCCCCATTTCTGTGCACTGCGCTGCACTCCACGCACGAAAGCACCCAGGCATGCTTGAATGCTTCATGTGAACGCTTTTGGTCGAGTGAGACTTGCAGTGCATACGGGGCTAGAAGTCCCGGCAAGTATTGAGTGCATAGTGAGTACAGCACTTTGCCAAAGGATTTTATCAAAATCTAGGCCCTGCTATCCCCAGTGGCTGCTGTTGCGATTTGTAAAGTGCCTCGTCATTTACATAGATATTAACTTTTAGGCCGTGATTAGATGTTACCGCTGAAGGAGGTGGAGGAGAACGACGACGAGGACGAAGGGGGATAACTTCCTCCTCCCCTCTCTTGCTACGAGCGCGTGTGCTTGTATCTGTATGTATCTGTGTGCGCGCGTGCGTGCGTGCGTGTGGATGTGGCGCTATCGCTCTCCCCTCAAGGTAAGTGGCTCTCAAACCCAATCTCTCTGTCTTATGCGCACGCACTCGATTGCCCCGAGTGCGAGCGCATGCGTGCCTGCGGTTGCGTTGTTTGCAGGCAATATAGTGCACAGCCTGCACCACTACTGCACTGTAGCAGTGCGGGCATGCATGTACATATGTTGTGGAGGCTGGCGTATATGCCGTCTGCTTTATTTGCACGGCGGAGTGAAGTTCTAAAGATCTGCTGTGTTTTATGTACATAGTTGTAATACTTCATTTGAAAGCGACGGCGCTGCAATGTCCTAGATTGGAGAGACATCTGCAAACATTTCGCACACCGCTCAGAGACGAAGAAATAGAAAGGGCGATGATGATGACGTAGTCCCCAAAAAGTAGACGACTGCGAAAAGCGATGTCTTCAAAGTTACCGAGTACAGTGCAGATGAAGCAACCACGAATACCATAAATCACTACTCGCTTCATTTCAGCCTGGAAAGCATCAACCACAACTGTTGCGTCCAAGAAAGTGGTTCAATTTTCGCTCATACGCTGCCCTCGCGCTCGTTTTGGCCAGAGCATCTGGCTTGGTAGAACTTTCAGCCACTCCACCAGACACAACTGAGTCTCTCTCCAGAATGGACTGTTTGCCGCGGCTGCCGTTTGCCAGTCCCTTGGAGTGGAAAGGGTCAAGAAGAACTTGATGATTTCCCAATCATTCGATTTCCTCGGCTGGAGTGGTTTTAGAAAATTCTGACCGATGGCCAGCTGCACTGGCCGCAATACCGATATCCTGGGCAACCCAAAATACCCCAAGACAGCAGTTTCCTGCAGCAGTCTCATAAAAAAGTAACAGCTGTAATCTGTGTCTGTGCACCTCTACACTGAACGTAAATCTGTACAACGAGTCTGTGCTGCAATCCTAAGGTCATGACGTCACATCGATAGGCTGTTGCAACTGTTGTGAATGTGGCTTCAGTGTCCTGTCTTGATATGCAAATGCAGTAGGATTTCGATTTCACCATTACCTTCAATTTCGCAGCACTTTATTGAAGAGCTGTTGCCAAAAATTGCAAACACAACGTGTCACCAAAAATCTTGATAGATTCACAATACAAGGCAATGTCATATTTTCAAATCCTGTCTCCCCTTTGACAGATAACCAGTCATGTAGTTCAGAGACAGTATGATGCTACTAGTATATACGCGATCCCAACTGGTTGGTAGGAAGAACTGCAATAATATATATAGTGTGTGTCAGTCCGTCTGTCTGTGTCTCACACCACGTGCTTCTCGCTCATGGGCCGCACAAAAGCAGGACAGACGCGCCCACACGTAACTACGTCTCCCGCGCTTTACATAGTAGATTTAAATAAAGTCACAATTTCTTTAAGATTACACATGTTTCCCGTTTACTCGCAGTATGAAATTTATCTCAATAGATCAGCATGAGGCATACCAGCGTACAGGCCAAGTTCCCCTTCGATGCATGTAAGTATACACGAGACCCGAAAATATACTGCTGCAAAAATGCTCCCGCATATGGACTGCCAATAATAATACTGCCAGAGGAGAACGCTGTCTGAAAATTGCTGCCTCTAAAATGCAGCCATAAAATACTGCAAACCCCTACCAATCCATTCTAACTGTCATGCATTTGGGTTTCCAAAGCAAACGTTAGATGCAAGTTTATTTGTCAACTGGTGCTGTATGAATAGGGAGAAGCTTGGAGACGGCTGCTCGCCACCAGTGCCATCGTCCAGGTCCACCAGAAAGGTCAGCAAAACCACATTGAGTGTCGGACTCAATGCTGCATGAAGGAGAAGGCCAGCAAGTCTGACCCTGGCCTTATACTTTATTCGATTGAGGCCTGACTTAGCTACACGCCCAAGATGAAGAGATGATCGTCCTCATTGCAAACAACCATAGTCATTGGCCACATGCAACAGCTTCGCAGGTGAGAGTGATCAGACATCAAATTAAGACAGACTGTGGAGACAACTGAGCGAATCTTCAACAATAACAAAGCAGTTGGACTGTCCACTTCTGCGGTTGTGGCCGTGGGGCCAGATGAGACGGATGGTGCAGCAGGTGCGTCAGCGTGAGCAGGGCTCCCCTGCTCAGTCCTTGGCTCGAGAGTAGCTTGTGATCCCACAAGAGTTTCAGATGATCAATGGTGAGAGCAAACAACACTGTACTACTCGCAGTTAGTAATTCGACGGCTACGTACTGTACTTGACAGCGTATGTACCAGAAGCTCAACAGCTGTGACACGGTAACCGACGTGGTACGCACTACATAGGAACGGAAAATTGTACTCCTGCTGATTAAATGGGGGCAACCGGGGGACAAGGAGGGATGGGTGCCCACTTGTTGACCCGCAAATGACAATCTCCAGCACATATTTATTTAGGTACGTCCGCTAATGTACACAGCACTACTGCACATGCGTATAAGCTGGGCCGCCCCGGAAGACAGCTCTCGACTGTCCTGCTGCCTGATCAGCTTGAGGGTTCCCTCCGGACCTGAATGGCTGTCTGGTAGAGCGTAACTCCTGGAAAGTTAAATTTTCCTGCTGCTGGAGGCGTGGAAAGCATTAATTGCTTTCATGAACGGTTCTCTGCATGGAAATGAATGTCTGTACTTTGAGTCTAATTAAGCTGTTTGAACCCGTACTAGTCGACATAAGGTAAAGTGTTCACACCTGCGTGAACAGTACGAACGTATAAATAAATACACATGCTATGCATGTGTGGAAAATTTTTATCTTGCCTTGGCAGCCTGTTGAAGCAAAGTCACCAGACAGACCCTTCTCGTCAAAGCTGAGCTTAAAAGCTCAGTGACTTATTTCTGGAAAGGGACCAATAGGTCGGGAATTATTGATTATCATTAAAATTAATATCCTACCTTAGGCGACAGAATCGTCCCAGGGGCAGCCAGGGATGTTCAACACAAAGAGTCCAATTGCCGGAAAGCAGCCGGTGCTCTTGCCGCAGTCGTCCGTGTCCCTGCACTTTCGGCAGACATTCGGACACATTTCACCATGCAAGGGTATAAGCACAACTCAACAGCTGGTCTACCTAAAAAGACAAAGCTTTTTCTGGATATTGTCCCGTTCATCGTTTTGAGGTACATTTCCAAAGAAAGCGAGCGTCAAGCCTTGGGAGCTCCAGTTAGTTTTTAAGTGCCTCCTTGTAGGGAGAACAGACAGGGAAAAGATGAACAAAGACCCTTAAGAAGCCATAAGACGCCCATGAGTGCATCCTGCAATGTAGTAAACCAGCATTGGCGGCGCATTCGCAGTCTCTTTTAGAGCAATTTTTAGGTACATTGACTCCCTACGGTTTTTTTTAGCGTGGCTGCTTCCTTGCACTTGAGGTCGTTAAGGGTCGACCGCCGAGTTGCATGGGCCATTGTACGAAGACTGGACCTCGGTGATTAATGCTTGAGCAAGCTCTGATGTTGTTGTTCCTGTTGTTGTTGCTGCTGCTGCTGCTGCTGTTGCTATTTGCTGTGAAAGGCTGGAGACAAAATGGCGATGGCATGGTTCTCGACCTCGAGAGAAACATGGAAAGCTTGTAAGGTAAGAGTGCATCAATATCATGCTCAGCGACATAAGGAAATGGATTTTTCGTGGTGCAGGTGCTCTCAGGAAGCAGAATGCAACAAACAAGGAATTCCCTGCCAAGGCTTGGTGAGGTACCGGTATCTCAGCCCTGTTACTACTGAAAATGACTGCTTGTTTGACTGAACTATGGCTACAACATCGGCTGGAGTCCTGGTGAAGCTTCACATTTTAATTTTCAAAGTACCTTCCACAGGTCCTTGTCGGAGCAATCCTAACTGTTGATCAAGTCCTTCTAGTCCGTTTCTTCGCTGCCATCCCAAGGGAGCAAGTCGATTCTTTACATTGTGTGTTCGTGTCTTAGCATGTGTGATGTGTGCGTAGCTATCATATGTGTAAGTAAGTGGGGGACTTCCTTGCTTGGAGCAGTAAATCATGGTCTATTCTTTTACTCCCACCATGGGCAACGCGAAGTAAAAGTGCCCCACGCACAGTGTCATGTATTTATATAGGGCCCTTCAGACATCCGATAGTTGCAGAATGCCACTCCTATTAACGCCAGATGGAAAAATGTGCACTGACCCAATTTTCAGCACCGATTGAAGTGGCAAAAATTGCAGCGATTTTTCTGCGCTTCTCCGAAGACCCGTGGCAAAGTGACTTGGAATGTGTGTGTGTTGCATAAGAATGTAAAGCACCACACGGATAATTTCTTGCATAGAACACGCTGGAAAAAATCCAGGGCTCAGGACATTTCTTCCAGCACATTAAGCGGTGTGCTCTGTACGAGTACTTGAGAGAGAAAAAAGTCCCAGGCCACCACGAAGGCATCATCTATTATACAGGCCCAAAAAGAGGGGGCGGAGGAGGGAGTCCACATCCATGTTCACATGGGGGAAGTGTAAAAGAAGAGAGGGGTAGCGATATCGATCGGAAAGTCTCACAGGAGACAGATTTCAGTGCCAACATCTTGGAAAGTCTCTCCGGGACACGTATCAAAGAAGGAGAAACCTTGGGAATCTCTGTAGGCGTTGAACAAAATTCCCAGAAGAAGTCATAGGGGAAGAAGAAAAGCTTTCTAATTTCGACATTCTCCGAACGGATACGGCGTCCGCAGATGACGAGTGAAGTGGAAGGTTCCTCCTGGCTGGTGCACACGCACACACCCACACGCACGCCAACTTGCCCTCTTGTTAGTTTTTCGTGGAACCCCGGTCAACTTAGACCCTTCTTTTCACTATTTCAGTGCTTCCACACAATGAAATGAGCGTCGTCAGCGAGGCAGAACCTCAATTTTTCACTGCTACAAGAAGATGGAGCGTTTGCCAAGCAGGAAACGTGGTGTTTACAGGATCACAAATCTCCGGGAAATCAGGACAAGAAAGATTGCAGAAAGAAAAGATTTCTCTACACAGATTACAAATGTAGTGCATGGCCTCCCTCACGCACTCACTCGCGCGCGTGCTCGCACGCACGCACAAGGGTGACTGACATTGGACAGACACTATTGGAGCAGACTTATGTAATCAAGTCCCCGACAGATTTAGCTCGATGCTTGGAACTCCCCGCTAATCTAGGCTATGCGCGTCTGCTCTCTGTCTCTCCCATTTACTTGAATGCTGCCAGATTATTCTCTTGACGTCTCCCAATTTGGAAGAGTCAAAAGGTTTTTTGCATCAACTGGGGGGACTTTTTATCAGGATCCTTCGAGCTCATTCCGTTAAAAGTCTTTTCGGAGAGAAAGTTTCATAGGCAAAAACACAATATCCATGTGCACATATTTCGAAGCTTCGGGATACAAAAGGAGAAGAAATGACTGTGATAAGATTAGGGTGCGCTACACAGAGGCCATTTATGGAAAAATGGAAAAATCCTGCAATCTTGAGCGAAATCAATTTCTTTGACTTGCTCTTTTTTTTTTTTCTCGAACCTCACTTAAGGTTGCCAAAACTAACAGAGTAGCTTTCGTATAGTCAGAGGGGAGGGAGAGGAACTCAGCCAGACAGGTGGACCAATAAGACGAGCTGGAGCAAAAAAGTGAAGTGTTATAGATCGACGAGATATTATAAATATTGAGCCCAGCAGTCTGGTAGAGAGGGACGACAAATGGAGGCTCATTTGGAGAGCTGCGGGGCAACAGGGGAGTCCAAACCGCCAGATAAATGGATCCAAAGTGCCCCCATTACACAAAGAGACGCCCCGCCTGCCCGTGGCATGACTCAGGGGGGGGGGCAATGCCCTCTCTACCCCTTTCCTGCTCCTCGTAAGAAGTCTTCAGAGAAATTTGTTTAATTATCTATGAGTCCACGGCTGAGTACGTAAGAGTCGCTTTTATCTGTCCATTTATGATCTCCTAACGTTCATGTCTGCACACAACGCAATCATGATTCAAGGTGGAACAACAGCAATAACAATAAATCGACCGAGGTTAGGGCAAAATGAAAGTTTCCACTGCACAAACATCTATCTCAACCAGACAGGTTAGCACCCATTTCCCAACCACCGCGCGCGCAATAACTCATAGCTTAATAAGTTCTGCACGGCGTGCGCCGTGCGGACGAGGCCAAGTCTGCTGTTCATCTAACATGCTTACATGGGCTGTCTGATCGAGGACAGACAGAGACTGAGAGAGAAGAAAAAAAAACACCCTACCTACGGTGCCTCAGTTACGGCATTTCTTGGCTCAGCCACCGAGACCGTCTCCATCGGTGTCTCCTCACTGCCATCCCAAAAGTCCTGTGGAACACAAGGGGGGGGAGGCAATCAAAAAGAAAAATGAGCGGCTCATTTTCTGGGAGGAAATAAAAAAGGATTGAAAAAATTCTCTTCTATTCTTTGCCGGCGACCCCACGAGCGAGCAGAGGAGGGCGACTGCTCATTATTCTGCATAATCTGACGTTGCGATGCCATTTACTTCACTCACTATAAATATATACGAAGTTCGCCAGCTGATTCTGGCGAACGATGCTGAAGTTGCGACGGGGAGACGAAAGTTGTGTTCTCGCCAAATGGTGTCCACGGTCAGAGGAAGATGAACTCACGATAAACTTTTTCATTCGGGGATGAAAGTACAGAAAAATTCCCCCAGCGCCGTCTCCTTCCAGAGTCAACACGCTCAGGGGCCAGGGGTACTTGACCTAGCCACGTCTCTGCTCTTAAGCATGAGCTCCCCTTCCTCCCTAATTCACCCTCCCAACACACACACACACGCACGCACGCACGCACACGCACAAACATACAAACACACGGGTATCTGTAAAGGAGAAGATGATTTTCCCCCTCCAGATAATTACGACGTGATGATGATGATTGGTGTGCGTGATTAACTGGGGAGACGGAAATAGACACGCCTTCACCACACAATCAGCGGGTAGCTAGAAAGTCACATTTGTTCCTCCGCTATAACTTGGCATGAATTGCTTCATAGTCGAGATAGGATCAGATTCAAGAGCAGCCTGAGATTGCTCCAGGTGGCACTAGCAAGGATAAGCCGGATCAGTGTTTAAAGATGATTGAGGTAAGCTGACCTTGGGTATGTTTAGTCATAAGTACTTTAGTGTGGAAGCTTACATTTGACGACCATCGTAGAACCCGCCGATCTGCGCCCCTTGTCCGTACACATTTACGGGGTGGTGGTGGTGCAGTTTACGGTATCCATTCTCTTTATGGTATCCTTATACGGTACTTCTTGCAGTACAGCGTGAATATCGATCAAGTCGGAATGTTATGCCATGGCGCTGACTGTTTGAGGTCATGTTAGAAAACAGAAATCCCAGTATAACTGTAATGTGAAGTGTGCCAAGACTGTCGTAAAAACTATGCCTAACAGGAGCTTATTCTTCATTTTCTACGTCAGGGGACCCAAAGAGCCTAGACTTAGGACATTGGTGCCAGTCTCTGCCCCATTTGGTGCGTAAAATGATGCTGAAAGTGCATACAAAGAGGCAAAGCCTGTGAGGGGAACGCGAGTGCACCGGGTGTGCCAGAGCAAAACGAGGATGCCAAGGCCAACGTGTGCCATCTGGTGAGGGTGGACGTCGACACCAGAAGCTATGCCAGACCCTGGTGCAAAGATGCTGCGACTGGAATCTACCAAGGAGCGACTCAAAATTGGCTCAAGCACATTCAGGACACAGACAAGACAATTATATCCTTGGATGAAAAGGTTATTTACATCTTGAAGCAACATTCTAGTTTCAAAACTTTCAGGCTGTGTAAGGACACTAAGCTGAACTGGGTCCCCCCCCCTTCCCATGGGGTTCCATTCCAAGAGTCAATTCCATAGTACGTATACCAGGACTCTAGCGCAAAAATTGTGCCACTAGATGGATTGATGCCACCTATGCAGCCGGCGTATGAGTCACCCAACACTGCACACTAGCGTGCGAACCCAGAGCTGTTTTGGTTGTGTGAAGAAACTTTTGGCCCAGATTTGTCCCCTCTCGGCTGTAGCACCTCGGGCAGAGTGGCTGCTATGGCATGTAAAAAGACACATTGCCAAGTATATAGACTTTGCACTGGTACATACGTATCTTGGCACTGCCTGGCATAATCTACATGGTGAACGTGTGACTGGTGGCTTCGTGTCGAGGGTGATGCCTGCCAATGAAGGAGGGGCTTGACAGAATCATCAAGTAGTTGCTGACATATAAGGAAGGACGAAGAATAATACTACTGTTGATTGTGGTTGTTAGGTTGTCTTTGCTAAATATTACTCACTTCTTTGTGCTAAAGTAACTAATTGATACTCATGGCATACCCCGTACGTGGAGTCCTCCGGAATAGAAGTTATTCCAGAAAGAGAACAAATGCTCAATAAAAATGCAACCGCAGTCGCCACTTTCGTGGGGTGCCAAATACTTCTTCTGGTGGCTGGAGAAGTGCTCACATTCAGCAACTTGCCATGGGAGCTGCAACGAGAGCTTCCCCACGACATAACGACAAAAAGCGCTGCTCTTGGTCATCACACAGACACTAAGGACGCGTTCACATTGGCACAAAGACACTTCGTACGTACATGGGGTTCCACACACGAAAAGGTCCTGACGCTTGTGCGAGAACACTAGTGTAAATGCTCCCTCAGATAGGCTGCATCCACTACTCCAATACTATCTTTGCGACATCTATGAATGTCTCATTTGGCAGAGACCTCGCCAAGGCTGGATCCACTGGCAAATATATGCGAGCTGTTCTGATGTCCTGTCTTGAGATGTGTATGATCGCCTGAGCTGAGGCTGAGGCCTCTGGTGCAGCCTCGGCTGCAGCCACCGACAACGTTTGAGCGTGCTGATGCAGCACGGACACACGCATGCGTGCACGCGCCCTGTGTGCATGGAGGCCTGCGGCCCCGAGAGCTGACGTTGGTTAATGCTGGTACTTCGCTAAAAGGCTTTCTTTCGACCCATTGTCTGCTAAAACCCTATTTGCAGCGATTCTCTGTCAAGAAAAGATGCGTGCAAATGTGGACTGTCCGCAAGTGTAGACGCGGCCGCAGGGAAGTCATGTCAGTTGTCAGCGCTACACGAGCGTTAAAGTTAATACTACGCATTACGCGTTGTCAATTGGTCGCACCGCTGGGTGGCGCCACCAGCTTATGTTGTTGGCTTGCTGCAGCTGCTGTTGCTGCCAGAAGTGTATGGAGGGATCAATGGCCGAGTGGCCTGAGATGTCCGGACGAGGAGAGACACCTGGCGGAGGAAAAGAGCAAGAGCAACACGTGGGGTAGATCGAGTTTTGCCGTAGACTTCAAGTTCACTTTGATCAGCTTTGAGATCGGTGCCAGCCAGCGAGAATGAGTGAAGGCTGGACAGAATTGATTGGTTGGCCGTTTTCATGGGGCCAGAAACCCCACATGGGTGACAGAGACACCTGAGGCAAGTTGGCTGAGGTTTTGACCTGTACTAGGTCTTAGGTATATTGTCCAAGAGCGTGAGGCCAAGAACAGGCACAAAAACTATCTCAGTCAAATACAACACAGCCAGTCAATATATTGTTAGTATGAAACGCAAGCACCGAGAAAATGATTGAAGTACCTTAACCGACGCGACAGTTGCCGGGTTGACCACGTAAAGTCACGCCGAGTTGTCCCGAATCTAAAGGAGCCCAGTTGGAACATTTTCGATCTTGTTTGAGTAGGCGTTGGATCAACCTTTTAAACACACTTTGATTCACTTTCAAAATCAACAAGTTGTCGTGGAACGACCTAAAAGGATGCCTTAATCTCTGGGGTCTGAGAGGTCGCAGGCCCACGGCGGTTAAGCGGATTCTTGGGTATCAGTAGAGGTCCGTCTGCAATGTCATTCAATGAAATGCCCACGATTCCGCGAAACTGAATGAGCAATGGTTTTCTTGCTCATGTCTTTGTTCTCGGAGCAGTCAAACTTGGCGTCAATTTAGGTGGTCAGTCTCGTCTGCTGGCAACCACTTTGTCTTACTCCGCCAGGTGTCGCCACCAAGCTGCGCATCTAGGAATTCTCGTTGTAGCCCCTCATATTGAGGGAAACAGGATATTTTTTTCGTCCATTTCAGTTCAGTTGGTCGTTCGTACTTTGGTGAGACGCAAGCATTTCATTTTCTCGGTCGTCTCCTCCTTGACACGCCCAGCAGTCCAGGAGAGTCTTCCCATCCTGGGGCCGCGCCCCCGAAAGCCCCACTGATCGTCCTCGAGGTCTAAGCAATCAAGATGTCTGTGGTCTCGCAGCCTCAGCAGCTCGTGAACAAGCTCGTCTCCGAGCTCAAGGCCCGCGAGAGCCGCAATCGAGCGGCCAAGGAGCTCTACGTGTACGTTTCGGCCGAATTGCGTGAGGTCTCGGCCGATGACGACCTCAACGCCTTCCTCGACGTCCTTGTCAAAAAGGTACTCGAGCTCGTCAAGTCTCAAGATCCGGCGTCCAAGCTGGGCGGCGTCATGGCAATCGTCGCCCTTATCAACGCAGATGCGTGCAACGCCAATGACCGGATCTCGAGATTCGGCAACTATCTCCGCAACAATTGCATGCCGCCCAACACTACTGACGTGGCCGTGATCGAGCTAGCCTCCAAAGCAATCGCCAGACTGACGCAGGTGAGTCAACGCAAGTTCTCTGTAGGCTGACCGTCTGAACAGTTTGGTCATTGACCTCACATCGTACCACTAGGTGTCTGGTACGTACACGGCAAACCTCAAGTTCGAGCTCATCAATAATGAAATGAACCGGGCGTTCGAGCTCTTGGGGGGCGAGAGGAACGAAGGAAAACAGTACGCGGCCGTACTCATCCTGAGGGAAATCGCTTTCTCGATGCCGACCTTCTTCTACCAGAATGTGTCCAGGTTCTTTGAGGTCATCTTCTACGCCATCTGGGATCCCAAACTGATGCTTCGCGAGGCCGCTGTAAATGCATTGCGGGCAGGCCTGGTAGTCACAGCTCAGAGGGAGACCAGTAAGCAGTCGTCCAGACTAAATCAACAGCAACAGCAGGTAGAAATACATATCTGAAAGCTAAAAGATACAGACGACATTCTACTAAATGTGACTCTTGACAGGACTACCATACTGACTGGTACAATCTTTGCTTCGAGGAGGCAATGGAGGGCTTTGAGGGTCTCTCGCAGGACCTGCAGGAGCGCGGCATCAAGTGGGAGGATAGGTACAAACATAACATGAGGCTAAATTTTGCGCAATTCCTCATGCAAATCTTCATTCACCACAGATTACATGGATCTATCATGGTCTTATCCGAATTACTACGCTGTGCCAACTCAGAGTGGGAACGCACGAGTAGAGAGATTGAGGAGAACATCCTCAAGGACGAGGCAGCTTCAACGAACGGAAAAGCGTCATCTTCAGTCGCCAGTTTTTACTTCAGCTCTTCCTCCAATGAGCAACAGCGGCGACGCTCGGGCAGCGGGGGATTCAGGGTGGTCAGGAGATACTACCAGTCCGGGTTTCGTGGTCGCTCGGGGTCGTTGACGACCTCCAGCGCGACCTCTGCGGCCACTGGCTCGGCTGTTTCTGTCTCGCCTCAGATCCCCTTCAGCTGGTTAGGCACCGTTCCAGTGGGTCGTGAACCCGTCGTCGGCAGCAACTGTTGCCGCAGACGCATGCAAGGAAACTTCGAGCGTGTGTGCGACCGAGCGCTGCTACTCACGCGATGGCCGTTGGTGGCAAAGAACGCCAATATCCAACATGGACTCATGGTCCTCTTGCCTAAGCTGGCGGCGTTCGACCGAGAGACGTTTGCGCGAAGTTTCCTCGAGCCCACGATGCAGTTCATGGACAAGTTGCTACTGGAGAAGAACCGATACGCCTTTGTGTCCATCGGGCTTTTGGCCGTGGCAGTGGGTTCGGAAATTCAGTCGCACCTTCGTAACGTCCTCACGCAAATCAAAATGGGGCTGCCAACACCGAAAACCGATATACACGGGGGAGTCTCTGGCGGCGGCAAAAAGAGCAGATCGGACAAGAACAAGTCGGCATCTGCGGATGCAGCTTTGCTCGCTTGTGTGAGCATGCTAGCACGCGCTGTCGGCCAGAACATAAAGCCAGACGTCGCCGGAATGCTGGACGCTATGCTAAGTGTGGAGCTGTCAACGTCGTTAACCACTGCCCTCCACGAGCTCGCCACTTACATCCCAGCTTTCAAAAAGCAGATTGCCGAGGGTCTGCTCAAGATCCTCTCACTGATCCTGATGCAACAACCGTTTATGCATCCGGGAACCCCCAAGAGACTTTTGCTCTCACCGAATCATTCAGACGCAGTCACGGTCTCGGGCACTCCGCCTCCGCCACCTGCACCGCCCACATCCTCGGAACCTCCACCGTCAACGTCTCGGATTGTCCTGGCTCTACGCACGCTAGGCACGTTTGATTTTGAGGGCCACTCGCTGCTGGTTTTCATGCGTCACTGCGCTGACCACTACCTACACTCGGAGGAGAAGCCGATTCGTCTGGAGGCTGTGCGGACTTGCGCGGCCTTGCTCGAAGGAACCTTGCTCTCCTCCATAGGCCAAAAGTCCCAGACAGCCGTGGCTACCATCAATGAGGTTCTTTCGAAGCTTCTGGTCGTGGGCATCACCGACCAAGAGAGCGAGGTTAGCAATTGTGAAGGCAGAGTAATTCATAGATTTCTAATTTCATCTCGCACGCAGGTTCGACTCTGCGTGTTGAATGCCATGTTGCACGCGGCGGACAAGTGCTTCGATTATCATCTGGCTCAGGCGGAAAACCTCTCTGCCCTTTTCGTCTCCTTGAACGACGAGGTCTTTGAAATTCGCGAGAAGACGATCTGTATCATTGGGCGCTTGGCTATCCTCAACCCGGCGTACATCATGCCCTCCCTCAGGAAGACGCTAATAGAGCTCCTCACTGAGATGGAGTTCAGCGGTGCTGGACGAAACAAAGAACAGGTAGGGAACCCCTAAGCATCCCCTGATTCTTTCAGTCGAATGCAGCAAGATCTCCTATACCGAGAATCCAATAGTAAGGTTTTAGTCATCGAGAAAAATTCCAGGATATCGAAATGTTCGGTTATTCTGCTATACAATTCAGCTTTATTCAGATTTCTCCAGCATTGCCAACCTTGTTGCAGTAGATAGAATGCTGAAAAGCTTGTCCATTAAGAGAAGATGTACCCCATGAGTTCTTCTCGAGCTAATATCCTACTAAAACGGATTCTTAAACCAACCTCAGAAACATTATGCTTGATAGTCGTGGATGTGTTGACAATTGCACTCCTGTACCTCTCAGAGCGCTCGGATGCTCGGGCACCTTGTTGCACATGCTCCCGTCCTCATCCGGCCGTACGTGGAGCCGATCTTGAAAGTTCTGATACCGAAGCTGCGCGAGCCCGACCTCAGTCCAATGGTTACGACGAGTGTGCTTAGCGCTGTTGGGGATCTGGCACTGGTGGGTGGAGTCCTCATGCGAAATTATGTGGACGAGTTGCTGCCGCTGCTCCTTGACATCCTGAACGACGCCTCCTCATCGCACAAGAGAGAGGTCAGTCTATGGACGCTCTCTCAGCTTGTAGAAAGCACCGGATGCGTCACAGAACCATACGCAAGGTGAGCCCAAACATTGTGAGCTGAACTGATCTAGATATGGACATTTTTTGTGCTTCAGATACCCGCAGTTGTTGGATACCCTGCTTGGCTTCCTGCGTACGGAACAGCGAGCTGCTATCAGGTACGAGAAATCGTGTAGTATCGCTCAGACAGTACATGTATGGACGGGAGATGCGAGTTTGTCAACTGGTCACGTACTTTTTACTCATCAGGAGTCAGACTTTGAGGTTGCTTGGCCTTTTGGGCGCTCTTGACCCCTACCGCCACAAGATGAACACCGGCCAGATCGACTCTGCCGTCGGCGTTACTACAGCGCCGCTCATCCCTATTACCGATCCCGCCATAGAACTGGAGCAATGTTGGGAAATGAGCCCCAGCGAACTCCTCGTCAACATGGGCTCTTCCAGCAGCCTTGAGGAGTTTTACCCCTCGGTGGCGGTTGCAACCCTAATGAAGATAATCAGAGACCCAACGCTATCACATCATCACACAGAGGTGAGTTAGCACATGTACAGTTCTAGAATTTTAATGGGAGCGTAAGTGATTTTTCCCTCCTCGATCAGGTTGTTCAGGCTGTGACTTACATATTTCGAGCACTTGGCATCAAGTCAGTGCCGTACATCGCGCAGGTCTTTCCTAGTCTCATCAACATGGTGAGGACATCGGACCCAAAGTTTCACGAAAACCTCTTCAGACAGATGGGCATTCTTATAGGTACGTTTTGTGTCTGCAGCTACAGTGTTATCACTGAATCATCAACCATGACGGAGCCCTCTCCCCAGGTGTCCTGGGATAGTTGCAACTTTGGTTAATCGAAATGTTAAAACTGTTCATCCTGCTATACATGTAGTATTCTTGCATTCGCAGGCATCGTGCGCCAACACATCCGCAATTACCTTCCCGACATCTTTGCTCTGATCAAAGACTTCTGGCGGGTGGACTCCCCTCTACAGCCTACCATTATCGGCCTCGTCGAGAACATCTCGGAAGCCCTCGGGTCAGAGTTCAAGATATACTTGCCGCACCTGGTGCCGCAAATGTTAAGGGTACTCTCCTACGATTCTAGCGAAAATAGGTGAAGAAATCTTTGCTCAAATGATAAACGTCGTCAACAGTTCACTATGCCTTAAGTTTCACAGGTCTGTGACAAAGCACCTTCTTCTGGTCCTGCGTCGCTTCGGCGGCACTCTCTCCGACTACGTTCATTTGCTGCTACCCAAGATCGTCATATTCTTCGACTTTATCGAAGCTCCTTTCGCTGTGCGCAAGACCGCACTAGAGTGCGTGGAAGCTCTCTCCGAGTCCATCGACCTCAGTGAGTACGCGTCGCTCATCTTGCACCCGCTGACTAGGTGAGTGCCCAATATTTGCGACCCTCGGATCCAAAACTGTCAACACTTTTTGCGTGTGGCACACAGGTGTTTGGACAAATCCCCTGACCTTCGCCCGCCCGCCATGGACTGTCTGTCGGCAGTGGTGGCGCAACTCGGCAAGAAGTACGTAATTTTCGTACCAATGGTGCAGAAGGTAAGGTCGTCCGATGATTCGCAATATTCTCTATGAATTTCAGCATAGAAAACCTTTAATCTTCTCTGCAGGTGCTGCTTCGCCACAAGATCAACCATCAGCGCTACGACATCCTTTGTGCACGAGTGCTCGAGGGAGGTGACTTCGATGAGAACAGCTACACTCGAAGGACTCGTAGGAGAAATACGCACCTCTTCCCAGAACTCGCACCCCAACAGTCGAGTGAACAGCAACAATCGTCTTTAAGTTCCGTGCAGAGACTACGCAAGTCTGCAAACATCAACAACCTTCAAGAGGCTTGGGCAGTCTCCAGGCGCGTCTCCAAAGATGACTGGCTTGACTGGTAGGAGACACGAAAAGAGTCGGTAAAAGCAGTCAAAACATGCTCTTCTCTCACAGGTACGGACGACTCTGTTCAGAGTTCTTAAAAGCTTCTCCTTCTCCGGCACTTCGCGCATGCTGGACGGTGGCGCAGAGGCACTTACAATTGGCCAAGGACCTGTTCAACGCCAGCTTCGTCTCCTGCTGGACAGAGTTAGACGCTGTGCAGCAGGTAATTAGAAATGCTCCGGAAGTCATTTTTGGTTACTCACCATTCATCATACTTGTATTCTCCGCAGGACGAGCTGATGGCCAGCTTGGAGCAGGCTCTAACGGTCCAGGACCTACCTGAAATCTCCCAGACCGTGCTAAACTTGGCCGAGTTTATGGAACACTGTGACAAAGGTCCGCTTCCCCTTGATCCCGTGCTATTGGGAGAACAAGTGAGTTATAATGAGCGGTGAAAAACTGTATTGTAATCATACTTGAATGATATTAGGCCGTTCGGAGCCGCGCCTACGCTAAGGCTCTACATTACAAGGAAGACGAGTTCATGCGCAAGCCCAGCGTGCCTGTGCTCGAGTCCCTCATCTCCATTAACAACAAGCTTGGTCAAAAGGAAGCTGCCGCAGGACTCCTGGAGTGGGGCAGGAAGAATCTCCCTGGAGATCTTAAAGTGCAGGAACGGTGGTACGAGAAATTGCACGATTGGGAAAAGGCCCTCCAAGTCTATCAGGTGAGAAAACAGAGGCTCTGGTAGATCCTATAAGAAATAGCAGCAAGTACAAAGTTTTTGCCTTATTCTTAAAGGAAAAGTCTGCATCTGATCCGGACAATCCTGAGCTAGTCCTTGGCCGGATGCGATGTTATGAGTCCTTGGGCGAGTGGGGCGATCTTCACGCCATCGCCGAGAGACACTGGCCAGTGGCCAGCGACGAGACCAAGCACCGAATGGCAAGGATGGCGGCATCGGCGTCATGGGGCCGGCAGGAGTGGGAGGCCATGGCTAGGTGATGCTAAATTAGCAAGATTCTACTTCGGCTAACGCACGTCATAATTTTCGTGTTTCAGATATACCGACCTTCTACCTCGCGAGAGCCAGGACGGTGCCTTCTACCGTGCGGTGCTCTGCGTGCACAAGGGAAGGTGGGAGGAGGCGCAGGAGCTGATTGACCTTACCAGAAGTCTGCTGGACAATGAGGTATGGACCTCTTACCACGGACAGTTTAGGTGAACGCTGTGTTACTGTTGTAATTTTATAGGTAACCGCTCTCTCCCTGGAAAGCTACCAGCGTGCCTATCCCACCATGGTTTCAGTTCAGTTACTGGCGGAGCTAGAAGAGGTCATCGAGTATCTTATTCTTCCAGAAAGGCAGGAGGTACGATCAAATGTGTGCAGACGTTCATCAATGGCTGCAGTTAGTTTTGAGGCGAAATCTTCTACTTGTAGGCAATTCGAGAGATGTGGCGTCGACGCCTTCAAGGTTGCCAGCGGGTGGTTGAGGATTGGCAGCGAATCATGCACGTGCGCTCTCTCGTCATCAGTCCTCAGACGGATCAGGTAAGGTTCCTTTTTAGTCTTAAGACCTTTTGATGTACGAACGCACATATGTAACTATGGTCTCTTTGCGACAGCGCACCTGGCTCAAGTACGCGTCGCTGTGCCGCAAGTCCGGTCGTCTGTCGCTCTCGCACCGGACACTGGTCAACATTCTCGGGGTGGACCCTAGCGCCAACGCTGGCGCTGGCGCAGGCGCAGCAGCACTTCCAACTTCTCAGCCGAGAGCTGCATTTGCATACTGCAAGCACCTGTGGGCCGCAGAGGAACGAGGGGCCGCATTCAACCAGGTAGGTCTCATCATTTTTCGTAGTCCTTAAAGATAATCCACATTTGTCTTTTTTAGCTTCACACTTTAGTGAAGAGGTTCGTGCAGCCCAAAACTGCCCAGTTGATGCAACAGCTACAACAGGTGCAGGTTACCCCTGAGGAGTCCGTTCAAAGGGATCGGCAGTTGGCCGAGATGAAGCATTTGTTGGCAAGGTGCTATCACAAGTTGGGCCAGTGGCAGGAAAGTCTGCAGAGCATCAACGAGAAGAGCATCGGACCCGTGCGCGACTATTACGCGGCGGCAACTGAGCACGACAGTGTCTGGTGAGGATCTTGACCACGCATATTAATCACAGCAGTCACTTGCAGCTGTTGCGGTATCCCATTCAGGTACAAGGCTTGGCATTCGTTCGCCGTTGTCAACTTCGAGGCCGTGCTCTTCTACAAGCACCAGCAACAGCGTGCCAAGCAGGCTGAAGGTCAGCAACAACAGCAACAGGTGTCCCCGGTAAACTTCATCTCAGAGTTTGCCGTGCCATCCATGAAAGGCTTTGTCCGTTCCATCGCTCTGTCCAAAGGAAGTTCCCTCCAGGTGAGTGAAATTGGCAAGCCTTGAAAAAAAAGGCCCAAAGCAGACGTCTTCTCTTTTCAGGACACTTTGCGTCTGTTGACTCTCCTCTTCGACTACGGCCACCAGCCGGATATGTACGAGGCGCTGCATGAGGGAATCAGGACGGTCGCCATTGACAACTGGCTACAAGTGAGAGAAGTCATTGAGATTGCACTCCCACATGAAGCTATAATTTCTTCCTTGCAGGTGATTCCCCAGCTGATTGCTCGTATTGACACCCCGCGTCCGCTGGTGAGCCGCCTAATCCATCAGGTGCTAACAGACTTGGGCAAGTTCCATCCTCAAGCCATCGTGTACAGCTTAACGGTGGCCGCCAAGTCCAACAATCCAGCCAGGCGTGCAGCGGCAAACAAGATCCTGAACAAAGTAAAGCGCTCGATTCTTTTGTCACATGAGAGTTCTATGCACACTGTGAATTTGTTCTTTAAGGTTCGCGAGCACAACGACACGCTGGTGAGCCAAGCTTTATTAGTGTCAGACGAGCTGATCCGCGTTGCCATCCTCTGGCACGAACAGTGGCACGAAGGGCTGGAAGAAGCTAGTAGGCTATACTTTGGAGAGCGAAACAATCAAGGCAAGAAGACATGTCTCATTTTCCGCCAAGTCTAACCTTGAGTAACAAATCGCTCTGCCGCAGGCATGCTCGCTGTCCTTCGTCCTCTCCATGCCCTGCTTGAGAGGGGGCCACAGACTATGAAGGAGACTTCATTCCAGCAGGCGTACGGCACGGACCTGAACGATGCAAAGCGTTGGTGTGAGAGGTGCTTATCATGTTCCTCCCTTTAGTCTTGTCATGAGTGGCACACAGTAATAACTAATTGACCATACTTCGGATCCTTTATTCAGGTACGAGAACTCTCTCAACACCCGAGACCTGAATCAAGCGTGGGACCTCTATTATCAAGTGTTTCGGAGGATTTCCAGACAATTACCCAAACTCACTCAGGTACGAGAACGCGACTAGTGAGTGAGTGATGTATCTAGTACTGCCCTCTTCTTGAACTTGTATGAAGAGAAGTTCCTTTTTTCCAGCTTGAGATGCACTACGTCTCTCCCAAGTTGCTCATGTGCAGAGACCTCGAGCTGGCAGTTCCTGGTAGCTACGTGCCAAACAGGGAGGTCATCAGAATAGAGCAAGTCCAGCCCTCCTTACAAGTACGAAACCGCCAAAGGGAGCACGTAGAAAAGCTCGACAGTGTTATAAGCATTCGTGTGTTTCAGGTGATCACGTCAAAGCAGCGCCCGCGAAAGCTTTCGATGAAGGGCAGCAACGGCCGCAACTACATGTTCCTCCTGAAGGGCCACGAGGACCTCAGACAGGACGAGAGGGTCATGCAATTTTTCAGCCTCGTCAACTCTCTCCTCACCAGCGACGCGGAGACATTCCGGAGAAACCTCGTACGTGCTGATTTCATAAGAATCTCTCTTCACATCGTTGGTAATTTTCCTGATCCAGGCGATTCAGCGTTTTGCCGTGATCCCCCTGTCGACGAACTCCGGCCTGATCGGGTGGGTGCCTCACTCTGACACTTTGCACGGTCTCATAAAGGACTACAGAGAGAAAAAGAAGATTCTGCTCAACATCGAGCACAAGTAAAGACAGCCCTGTTTCTATCAATGTGATCTTCCTTATTGCCACAATATGGATTTCGTTGTAGGATAATGCAAAAGATGACACCTAATGTTGACCATTTGCCGCTCATGAACAAGGTTGAAGTCTTCGAGCACTCTCTGGAGCATACTCAAGTACGTTTGGAAGTGTCCATCACATACTGAACGTCATGATGCACGAGACCATCTTTACTTTACAGGGGGACGACCTTGCTCGCATCCTTTTCCTGAAGGCTCCTTCTTCCGAGGTGTGGTTTGATCGGCGCACCAACTTTACTCGCTCTCTCGCCGTCATGTCAATGGTGGGATACGTCCTGGGACTGGGGGACAGGTAGGCTTCACCTGACTGTTCTGATTGGAGATCCGTTGTTGACTTTTATGTAACAGACACCCTTCGAACCTCCTGCTCGATCGCATGAGCGGAAAAATCCTCCATATCGACTTCGGCGACTGCTTTGAAGTGGCCATGACGAGGGAGAAGTTTCCTGAGAAGATTCCCTTTAGGCTGACCAGGATGCTCATTAACGCCATGGAGGTCAGGAAATGGATGATGGATCATTGTGAGGCATTAGTTGCTCACGCACTGTTTTGTTTCTCAGGTGACCGGAATCGAAGGCACGTACCGCAGCACGTGCGAGTCAGTCATGCGAGTGCTCAAACTCAACAAGGACTCTCTAATGGCCGTGCTGGAGGCCTTCGTTTACGATCCTCTGCTGAACTGGAGACTTATAGAGACTGGACCCAAGGCCAAGAAGTCCAAGAGCGAGACGGCTGCCGCTGGCAACGTCGGTGGCGAAGCAGCAGTCGGTGGCGCCGCAACTGCTGCCGAAGACTCTCTGAGCGCTGAGGCGGCCACGCTGGGCGAGAGTCCCACCAATGGCGGCAACAACAAGAAGCCGGACGAGCCGCTGAAAGAACCCCAGCCGCCTCTATTAAAAGAGCAGCCGCCCGGAGATTTGGCCGAGCAGCCTGAAATCCTAAACAAGAAGGCGCTGGATATCATTCAGCGGGTAAGAGACAAGTTGACCGGCCGCGACTTCTCGCACGACGAGGAGTTGGACATCGCCGAGCAGGTGGACAGGCTCATTGAGCAGGCTACCAACAATGAAAACCTCTGTCAGAGCTACATCGGATGGTGTCCATTCTGGTAATGTGAGACATCAGGGCGAACAGTTCCGATATATACAGTACATCAAAAGTATACTTAAGCGGATAAAATAGACCGACTATCTTTTTCACAAAGAAAGAGCTGGATGCATAAAATTGAATTCATTTTTTCCCTTGTAGTAGCTGTCATCTCATTTGCCTTGAACTTCCTTTAACTTTTGGAGTAACTCCTCTGCCATATCGGGATTCTTGACCCTGACGAGCATTGTCACAGGACCTCCGTCGAGTCCAGGAATAGCAGGGTTGGGTACGCAAACAAACCGGACGTTGTTTTTGGTCTGAGTAAAGCTGATCTGCTCATTGACGTGAATGTTCAGCAGGATGTTGCCCAGGTTCGTATCCGCTCTGACCAAGAGCTGCGCCTTTTCATCCACCTTTTTGATGTGAAGTATTCCAAGACCCTTCTCCTTAAATTCTTTGTCCTTGATGTAGTAGAGCTTGCACCTGCGCATAAGAGTTATGGTCATCATGAACAGCTCGTCTTGGTCGCTCCAGCGCCGCAATCAAACTCTTACCGCACGGAATGAAGAGAGTCTTTCTCCTCGACAGTTTTTACCTCCACCTTAGGAGGTTCATCGCTTTCTTCTTCCTCTTTTTCTTCTTCCTGTTTGCCCTCTTCCTTGGCGGCGGGTTTGGAGCCAAAGGAGAACCTAAAGAGTGAATCAAAACCGTAAAAGCACGACAATTAACTCTGGCTGTGCTCATCTCTCTTCTCACCCGCTGGAAGTAGCACTTGACCCCGAACCGAACGAGAAACCTTTCGTGGTCGACGCGTTGTCGAAAGAGAAACCGGTCTTGGCTGCTCCTCCCTGTGTGGATGCCGACCCAAAGGTGAAGTTTGGAGCCGTCGATTTGGCATCACCATTCTTTGCGCCGAAGGAAAAAGTCGATGTTGGCGCTGCTGCCGTAGATGTTGTGGCGACTCCTCCGTCAGTTGACGAGACACCAAAGGAGAACTTTGATGACCCTGATTTAGTATCTCCTATCTTCGCTCCAGATCCAAATGAGAAAATCGGCGCTGGGGTTGTTGCTGGCGCTGTTGTTGCTACTGCCCCTTCACTTTTCGTTGATGAGGTGAAGGTAAAACCTGCTGTTGCCGTCTTTTTCGACACACTTTCTTCGCTCTTGCTGGCCGCAGAGGCAAACGAGAACGAGGCGATTGGCTTGGCGCTCTCAGTAGTGTCCTTGGCCGGTTTGGCAGCACCAAACGCAAAAGTTTCTCCCACACCATTTCCATCTTTCTTCTCCTTATTGTTCCCTCGTTCCTCCTCGAGTTGGCGGAGGTGCTTCTCGTAATCTTTGAAGATCGGTGACAGAATCACTACTGGGTTCTCGTCCACATGCGACTTGATCCATTGAGAGACCTAGACGCAGACGTGCACGCAATATATAAAGAATGTACGTACAAGTGACTGCATTTTAGTTACCTGTTGGTTCAAAGCGCTCAGCTTCGCGTAGTAGTCGATGTCACCTTTCTCCTCTGTACCAGTGCTTGCAACCTTCTTGGCCGATGCCTCTGAAGTGTTTGAGGAACCAAATTTAAACCCGCCTATTGAAGAATCGGTGGAAGCAGCGGCTGCCCCAAACTTGAATTTTCCGCCAGCGTCACTTGTACTGCCGAAGGATCCGGAGGAAGCAGTCGACCCAGTGGAGGCGCCAACAAACTTGAATCCTCCTCCGGGAGCGATTGTGCCAAAGCCGGTGGCACCTGCACCAGTTCCAGTCTTCTTAGCCGTTGCACCAGGTTTTAGTGCCTCGCAACAGACACAGTTGTCCTTGTCAGCGTCATTGGGCACCATGCAAATGCTGGAGAAAACAGGGGTGGGGTTTTTTTTTTTTGCTTTGAGAGACGTCAGAAACCGAGGAAACTCACTCGCAAGTCCACTTCCCCGCTCCGGAAGTTTTTGCCACCAGGGTACCCTCAAATCCTCCGGTCACTTTCTTGCCGGTGTCGCTAGCTGCTCCCAATCCCCCGAACGGTGTCGGAGGCTTCTTTGCAGCGGTCCCGCCTTCGCTAACGTTTCCCGGTTTCAGGGTTTGACGAGATACGCTGGAGTCTTCGTCGGCGTCGTTTGGGGCTATGGTGGAGCTGGCGGTAAAAAAGAGATAATGCCGCCACTTAAGTGAGAATGAATAAAAGAGAAGTCACTTACTCTGAAGTCCATTTGTTGGTGTTTTTTGAAGCCGCGAAGGGAGTTCCTTCAAACCCGACGGTTTTCTTCTCAACCTTGGTAGCGGCTGGGGGGTCGTCGGCCTCCGGCTGTGACTGTTGGGGCAACTTTTTGAGGAAGTCGAAAGCTCCCGCTGCTGCAGCCGGCTTGGCGGAGCCAAAGGCTCCGAACGACGAGAAGACGTTGCTTGAACCCTCCTGCAAGAAGAACTCTTCAAAACTTGATCTGCTACTTCGAAGGTTGGTAGATCTCACGTTTGCTCCGGCGCCTCTTCTCTTGGCCTTCTTGATCACCCTATCCTTCAGTTGCTCCTTGGACGCCTGCCTGAAGGTACCAGCCTCCTCCGTGGCCTCCTCCTGGTCCCAGTTGTCGTGGTTGAGGTCGGTAGTGGCGGAGCGCTTCCCTCCAACCTCCTTCATCATCACGCTGGCGATTGAAAAAGAAAACAGCAACCGTCAGCTGAATTCCGCTTTGATCTCAGAGGGAAGGAACAGTGTGGGGAAGAACACCTTTGATCATTAGCGCCATCTGGCGGCAAGAAGAGGAATTAGTAAAATCACGTATATACAGTCCTTGCCGTAAGTAAATGCGTCAAGCATGACGAGACCTGAAACACTGTACTGACGCATGTTGAGGTGGAATTTTGATGTGGAACACGTAGATGTGATCCTGGGACACAATGTTGAGTACACTGGGTCAGTGTCAAGGCTGCCCATTTTGGTGCTGGAATGCTCAAAAGCAAGACAACTAGAGGGGGGCCATGTCAAACAGGACTGAAAAGTGACTTTTTGAGGGGGAAAAAGTGGATGAAATTGGCTGAAATTTTCATGGGACAATCCCAGCCTCCAGGCCAATCATTTCCACATGGTTGCATCCCCCGGGTCCTCTGGCACCATGCACAGGCATGCAAAAACCCC
>JAAUXU010064871.1_pt1 | contig 32742 bp, 25 predicted proteins | sample 7278151 | NCBI WGS metagenome assembly JAAUXU01 (sample SAMN14350113, study PRJNA611818) | marine sediment metagenome | isolation source: surface marine sediment (1.8m) | place: French Polynesia: Moorea | collected 2018-08 | reverse complement strand
CCTTAAGTTATCTGTGAAAGAGAGGGCCACCACGACAGCTGACTTTTTGCCTCAAAATCCTCAGAGCGAGCCAGGGCAACGTTCACCTTCTCCCTCCTTTATTTTCTTTGGTTGCTGTTCTATGGCAGCCAGTTCTTCTCTTCTGTCCTTTCTGGTCATCGCCCTTGTGACAAGTCAACAACAGGCTGGTGTTGGTCAAGTCCGTCGCGTTAAAATGTCTCTGACCGCCAGAAGCCACCTCCGTCTGGTGATTCTAGTCATTGTGACGTTCTCGCTTTCCCTGACGACTGCAGATCAGGGGAAGTTCTCGGACGATGTGGACATGTCCCTCGTGAAGCTGAGCACCGCCCGCCACCAGGACGCTAGGTAAACAGAGGTCGTAGTCACCCCGTCGAATGTCCAAGGGCCTATGTGACTTTAAGACGGAACTTGGGGCTGTCTCCTCTCTCTTAGGTGCCTGTGCAAGTGTCCGGACGTGTCCACGGTCACGGAGACACGGGAAAAGGTCATCGTCGATTTTGAGGCGTCCAGCAGAAGGTGAGACAGACATCCGGACATTCAGGAGCTTTTCAAAAAAGGGTGCCAGAAGTGTTGTACCGAGGATTCCACATTTTGGGGGGAGGGGAGACGGATCGGTCTGCCAAGGCTCAAATGAAAGCTGCATCCGAAGAAGCTGTTCCCCACTCACAGATTCATGATTCGTGAACAGCGCGGTGGTAAAACTCGTCATACCTTCAGTCTGGGTGTATCTTACATCCTCAAAGACATAAGAAACGCGGTCAAGAAGAGACCCATGAGGTTCGTGCCGCCCCCCCCCCCTCGTCTTTGCTCGTGAGTCATGACCCTGGCTCAGACTGCAGTTCTGGCTACTGTTCTCACTAAATGTTATCAGAAAATCAAGTACGATCATAAAAGTTCGGGCTTGTTCACACTTTGTGCTAGAAAAAACCACCACCTTCAGCCACACAAGTTTGAACCGTGTGCAAAACATTGTCGATGACTTCTTCCTCCAGGGTGGCTACAACATCCTCCGCATGCTGATGGTGGGCATGACTGTAATGGATGTCTCTGTGCTGACATTGCTGATGCCATCGAGAGTGCTGGTCACATCCAGGGTGCAGGCATGATGAGTTTTGCCACTGTACTGTTCATGTAGTGACTATTACTTTCGTTTCGTAATGGAATTGTAAGAGTAGGGGCACAGTGATCCTGAATCTGTGACTGGGAAGCAATGTTTCCCATGTTCGTAGTTCACTTGAGCCATTTCACACTGATCTGCCATCAAAAATGTAGTAAAAAAAGACTTCTAGCACCATTTTCGAAAGTGCCTTTGGGTGTGATCGACAGTGGCTGAGCTGAGGAACTTTGCTTGCTGCAGGTCCGTTTACATCAACTCCTCGGTGACTCCTCAGCAGTGCGATTGTCCGTCGGTTGTGCTAATCCACCTGAACCTGACGTCAACCGAGGCAGATTCGTTTTGTCCGAGGTGCAAGTGCGACTACCAAACAAGAAACCTCTCTATTATCAAGGTGACTGCATTTTTTTTTTCGCACATGAAGTCAGCAGTTGTGCTTTGCCATTGTAGAATGTCCAAGCATTGTTCGCATGTAATCCCTCCTTTGAGACCTTTTGGTCATCTCGCGGGCGAGCTCAAGACCCGCCTGATGCAAGGCTGTGACCACCAGGCTTATCACCTGATTCCGGAGGCGTCTGACCATCTCTGGAGCACAAGTGCCTGCTGTGGCATCCTTGCCCTTTGACGCTCCTGCCGCGGATTGAGCTAAACCGTGACAAAAGCCAACTTTGGCTGTCTCGTAACCCAGAGCAAAGACTAGGCAATTGCAATTTTCTTCCAGGTTGTAGTCATCCTTGTCGTCTGGGTCATTGCTGTTCTCTTGATCTACATGGCCTTCCTCGCATGCCTCGACCCCATGCTGAACCGCCGCTTGACGGGCATGAACAACTACAGGGAGCAACACAACGGCTCCATTGAAGACGCTGGAGGCGAGGAATCTGAGGAGGAAGCGCCAGGCACAAGCACCGTGCGAAATGCCACACCCATGAGCACCTACGGCTCGTCGGTCATCAACCGGGTGGGCAGCCAACAAAGCAGATGGAAGAAACAAGTGCAGGAGCAGAGAAGAAACATCTACGACCGGAGAACCATGCTTAACTGAACATATATCGCTCGCTCCTTGGCTGTGAGACTTGACATCATATATGGATATGAAGGATTGGGGCAGGGTTCTTTCAAAGGTACGAGTGCAATCTCATCAGGCAGTGTCTTTTTCAACAGTGCATGTCAATACTATGTACAGGATAGTGTCACTAGTCACATTTGATGGAGACGAAATACATGTCGTGTCAAGTGGTTTCTTGCTCAGGGCACCTTTTCTCAGCATCAGCTACACTTGAACAAAAGCCATACGAACAAAATGTAGACGATACATACTGTACAGAGGACAAGCAGTGATTCCTCAGCAACTGCTCCTGAGATTGGAGTGAACTGCTGGACTGCATGTCAGCTATGAGACCGGAGAGTCTCCACTTGTACATGCTTTCGAAATAGCCTCTGCAGTTGAATGACTCAAATTAACATATTTTCAACATTTTTCAAGCAATCGTAAGTAAAACTGAAAAATTGAGTTTTTGAGGTTTCTTGAGTAAAACTTTTGGCAACACTAAGAGGCTGCACCGTGAATCTCCGCCTTCCAGACAAATCATGGGCGTGAGTTCTGAAATCCTGATTAGCAGATGTTCCTGTTCAACAGATTTGGCAACCTCGTTCTCTCATAGTTTCCTTTTCACAAGATTTGAGAACCACTTTTACGAAGCTAAATAATGGATGAAAGTATTTTCTAGATCAATGCAGCTCGGCGGTTCTGGTTTCCTCATCCATATGCTGAAAAACCCCGATCATCTTTTGTTAAGGATCATTTATTTCATACTGAGTTTCCATTGAAATGAATGAGTGTATGTTCTATGATACTTCCACGACATATAAAAACTCACAATTAAAGCTGAAAACTCAGAATTTTACAGTTCCAATATTTTTAAAACCCCACTTCTTGAAGCTTTAAAATGTCAGATCGAGCTGAGAAGGGACTCCAAACCTTGAACTCAGTTCAAGATTTTCAGCTCCAACTACAACGCCAGTTGTTTCTCGCTGCCTCTCGACAAAGTATTCTATGAGTAATAACAAGAGTTTTTGAATGATGAACAAACAATGCAGTATAATGTTAAAAATTAACCGTCAAATAATATTATTCGATAAGGCACTGTAATTGAGACCAAACAAGAGTCCAGCAAGAAATATTTGTCTGAGTAAACTCATGTTAAATGCTTAAAATGTGATATAAACTAAGATAATGTAATTCGCAATTTAGAACCAATATCTATGAAAATCAATGTTTGATTTCAAAGTGACGCGTTCATTCACGGGTTTTTATCTCTTGGCCACTCAGCAAAAAAAGATTACAGTTGTTTTTTAGTTGTCTTGAAACACTCTTAAGCAGTATCTTAAATTATAACAAATTTACCGAAAATGTAAAATAAACCGGCTTCAGTGTGGCATCATCTCCAAATGGTCTATCGCATGCAACATATTTAAATTTCTATAATCTTCTGTAAGATTTTGGCCCTCTGTAAGTACCGAGAAGAGCTCTGGTCGGTGGCAACGTTGCCCTGCGAACTGACGCACAGCGACAGCGGCTGCGCTGTCCCCTCGCTTTGGGCGCTCGGCCGCGGTCGACTTCTCCTCGTTGACGCCAACAACTGTAGAGAGAAGTGCCGACGGCGTGATGCGGTAAGAACTCGTCCTCTCTTGCTCGCGTCCTCTTTCTCCCACGTCACTTGCATCATGTCAAAACCTCCCTCGCCGCGGTCGGCGCGCGGACTGAAAACCGCAAACTCTTGGACAGCCGAGAACACCATGGATAGCAACAGCCTGCATGGCGCCTCCAGCGACGGGCCGATCGACCTCAAGGTCTTCACGCTCAATTGCTGGGGACTAAAGTGCCTTTCGGAGAAGCGCCGAGAGCGCATGGAGGCTATCGGCAACCACCTGGCCGTGAGCGACTACGACGTCGTTTATCTACAGGAGGTGTGGTGTAAAGACGACTTCGAACTGATCCGTGAGCTGTCACGGACGGCGCTGCCGCATGGGCACTTCTTCGACAACGGCATCATCGGCACCGGCACCTGCATTCTCACGCGGGCGCAGATCAGGGACGCCACATTTCACGAGTTCGCCATGAACGGCTACCCTCACAAGTTGTGGCATGGCGACTGGTTTGGCGGCAAGGGGCTCGGCGTGTGTCAGATAATGTACAAGGGCTTCGACTTGCACTTGTACGTGTCGCACTATCACGCCGAGTACGACAGGCGCCACGACGTATACTTGGGTCACCGGGTCATCCATGCTCTGGAGAGCGCGCAGTGGATCAAGCTCTCCTCCAGCTCGGCTGACCTCACCATCTACGGCGGCGACTTCAATACGGAGCCGGTAGACGTTCCCTACAAGCTAGTGCGCGCTATCACGCCCCTGGTGGACTCATGGAGTGACGCACACGGCTCTGACGTCGACGGTGGGCACACATCGGAAACTCCTGCGAACTCCTTCTCGCACCCGAAGACCCTCATCGATTACCCAGACGGAAAGCGCATCGACTACGTCATGTACCAGCCTGGACCGAACGTCACTGCGTCCACTGTCTCATGTCAACTTCCTCTTCCCTCGAGAATCCCCGGCAAGAACTTCAGTTACTCGGATCATGAGGCCGTATGCGCCACTATCACAGTGCGCCGCAAGAAGGGCGTCTTGCAGTCCGCGGCCGACTACCGCCGACGGCTGTGCGCCGTCTACAGACCACAGTGTGTGTCCGCCGTGGACGAGGCACTGCGCATTCTTGAGCGCTCCGAACGACACGTGCACAGGGACAAGGTGCGCTACGCGGTCATCGCTGCCTTGATGCTGATCCTCTTCGTCGCCTCCTACGTACCTCTAGCTCTTTTAGGCGAAGGTAGCGGCTCCACCTATATCGCAGTAGTGGAGGTGGCCCTTTTCCTCCCACGATTTGTCCTCACCGTGTGCTTCGTCTTCTTCATCCTCATGGCCACGCTCTTCAACCGGCGCGAGAGTCACGCCTTACGCTCGGCCAAAGTCTCGCTAACGCTTATCAAGGAACAGGATGGTCACGGTCCACTCTCCTGACTAGCACGGGACATCTCCGACATCACCACCGATGTGTTAGCGGAGACCGAAGATGACCAAGATACTAATGTTGATTGAGCTTCAAGTATTACTACCAGACCGAGAAAGATTGTTATGAGTATGATGTTATTTTTTTGCTTTCTGTTAATCTTATGGAAGTGTTTATCGTACATCGCAGGAATCATGGGCCGCGTCTCCAAGAAGATCGCCACCCACTCCAAGTCCAAGACGTCGTCCTCCTCCAAGGCTGAGCGGAAAGATGAAGGAGTCTCCTTGTCGCGGAAAGGCCGAGGTCCCTTAGAGAGTTTTAAGCGCAGCACAAAGAAGGAAAAGGTCGAGTTCAAGAGAGAGTTGCTCAAGGAAAGACTCAAGACAGAAGCCGACGAGCTGAAGAAGAAGAAGAGAAAGAAGAAGCAGGCTGTGCAACCGGTGATGCCCATGGCTGATGTCCTTGGGGCCTTAAATGAAGAAATGGCCTTGGAGGAAAACAAACTAGACTCTGGGAAGAAGCCCAAGCCGAAGCGAAAGACCACGTTGAAGGCGAAGGAGAAGCGGAAGACGTTCCTTCGCAACGTCCAAGCGCTCTCACACATGATCAAGTCCAGCAAGGGTGTGTCATCGTCGAGTTCTTGAATGCTAAGATCAGGATGAACTTAAAATAAAGGTGCTAAGACGGTGGTGGAGTTGGTCTTGTTTAACTTGTACTACGCCTACTTCGGCACTTGTCAGTTCGTAAAGCAACTGCATTTCTCCGACCGGCCGGCGTGCCGAACCGACCGGCGGAAGTTTCCTGCTTGGATGCCATTTCGACGAAGTTATCGATGTTTTACTTCATGTGACGGGTGAGCTCCGACCTCAAGCGGACGGTTTAGGCAGCGTTCTCCTGGTCACAATCTGACAGCGCTGACGCAGCACAGCCAACAGATGCCGCTGGCGAAGCTCCTGGTGCTGCTGCTGCAGGTAGTGTTGGCAGCGGAAGGAAGGGCTGCTGAGAGAGGGGGCATTTGGAAGTGAAGGAGTTGATCAAGTCCATCGCCATGCACTCGGTGCTGACCCGCCTGAACGCCTTGGCGGCGTACACCATGTCCGTGTTAGCTGGGCTTACGTTCCTGTGCTTCGCGTCCACCTTTCTCACTGAGGATTACAGGGCGCACGCAGAGATCAACACGGTCAATGTTGTAGTCAAGCACGTCTCCGACTACTCCGCGTCGCGGGAGAAGAACGACCTGGGCTTCCTTACCTTCGACCTGCAGGCCGACCTCACCCCTCTCTTCAACTGGAACGTCAAACAGCTTTTCCTCTACCTCTCGGCTGAGTACTCGACGCCCAGAAACTCGGTCAATCAGGTAGTCGTGTGGGACAAGATCATACAGCGTGGAGAGAACGCTGTCCTCGACTACCGATCCATGAACACCAAGTACTACTTCTGGGACGACGGGAACGGTTTAAAGTAAGTAAAGCGTCGGCAGCCTGACCCCATTTTGTATTACTCTCCACGGTCGTTGTTACTCCGTTCCAGGAACCATCAAAACGTCACCCTGACCTTGTCCTGGAACGTCATTCCCAACGCCGGACACCTGCCCAGGATCATGTCCTCCGGGGCGCACAGCTTCAAGTTTCCGTCAGAGTACACATCGTCGAAAGCCTAAAGGAGTTCCTGACTGGTGGCGTCACAAATAACGCGTTGAATGATGAGTGTTTCTGAATAAACTCCAATTCTACCATGTATTTTAGCTCATATTTTTCAACTTGTATAAGAACTAGCAAACTCTACATTTCTGAGCAACAGTAAATTGAGCTGAATGTAAGACAAATTGTTCCGCATTCACAGATTCATGTTCACAACTCGATCAATCTCAAGTAGTGAAAAGATATGAACTGAAACACCACGAGGAAAGTGGACCCAGCGGACTTCATCCTGGCCTAAGGAAGATCCCATTGGCGTGAAAACTTTTATCAAATTTGTTACTGCAAATTTGAAAAAAGAAAAAAAAACACTTGATGTTGCTTTGTGTGAGGCCTGCACTATGCAACTCTGGTGAACTTCCGTTCTATTGTAACTGTGCAGCTGTCTATAGCTGGTCCTATCAATGATATAAAACTTTGCAGGACCCACAACTTTTTAATGACAAGTGGCTTCTTTTTAAACGATGATGATCACTTCACTCTCAACACTCAGGAAGATATTTGAGCATAACAATACTGGTCTGCGAAGTATGTACCATGTTGAGCAACAACTTTGGCCTGCTTCTCCTGTGACATGGACTGGGCAATCACATGACACAGAATAACTCATGAAGGCTCATTCGGACTGTCTTTCCCGAAATCATTCTACATCCTGCTTACAACCAGGCAGCCACAAGCTGCCACTGCCAACAGATCCTGGAAGCCTATGATGTCTTCCTTCTAGCAGCAGTGGAAACACTGGTGAAATCTGTGCAAAAAGTGGGGTCAAATTGCAAGAAATTCAGAGGCCGCTTGGAATGATGAATCATTCTAAAGTTAGTTACTTTTCTAGTAATTCTATTAGGAGAAAGTTGTTGTTCTAATACAGGCTTTGATTTTTTGACCTCCTTCACTCCTTGCATCATTGCTCAGCTCAAAGGACAGCTATTAAACTACTTTAAAGTCTTATTTGTAGAGATGAAGGATGGGCATTTTTAGAGTCACTGTGAATCACTCTAAGTCATGGGGTTTGCACGTCAATGCCTCGAGAAATATACGCCAAAGCTGTTGCTCATTACAGTATAATGTCACACATTGGAATACTCGTGTAGAAATAGTACGAGACATTAGGAGTCCTTGAATGGGTCGAGCAAGTGAGGATTCCGGGTCCAGAAGTCGTCCTTGATGATGTCGCAGTGCTCTACCACGATCTGAGTACGGACTTTCTCTGTCGCACCGTGACACTGCTCCGGATTGTCCACTGGTAAAGTCACCGGACTCTTGTAGATGGTGGTGCCCTTCTTGAACTAAGAAATACACTTACAAAGAATCACCAGCGGAGCAGAACTTGATCGTGCTACCTGCTCTGGCTCGTTATTGTAGTTGATTCCAAACTGGGAGAAGAGAATCTCGTTCTTATCTCCTGAGACTGTTCCACTTAGACGTTCCTGCGAGTCGTTGAGGATAAGCGCATCAAAGGATACGATAATGCATGGATTGTGGTCACTGACGTCCAATAGTCACCTGAGCTTCCCGATTGCTCATTCCTCCTTGTTGCACCAGAGTCCAGAAGGTTGTGTTGTACAGGTTATTTATGTGACAATCTACCTGCATGAAAAACAGTGACAATCTCAAGATAATTGCAGCTGTCAAATTACCTGGACAATTAGACAAATTACCTGGCGCCAGTTGAGGTAATTCCTGAGGTCCGTGTTCGTCGGGTAAAGTACAGCTCTGCCATCAAACGCTGGCGGCCTAAGCAAGGGCCGCGACTCCGGAAAGAACTTGGGCCAGTCAAACACGTAGGAGGAGGCGAACAGGCTGCAGATGTTTGTGGTCAACTGTAAAGATATCCTCAAAGGAACTGAAAAGATTTTCTCTCGAGACAGAAAACCTTTGATGCTCTTCTCGAGTAGATTCTGGCGTCTTTCTTGAAGACGAAGCTGAACTCGTCGCTGTTCCCGTACGCCAGGATTAGGTCATTGAAGCTGGAGAGGACGCGCTGCGCACTAGACACCATCAGGTCCAGACCGCACTTGTCATTTGGTTTCGTGAAACTGTGCTCATCACAAAACCTATAGAATAGCTGAGGGCAATTACAGGAACTCTTGAGAAGCTTTGTCCCTGTTCGACGACCTTGCTCTTACTTGTGGAATCCTTTTCCATCCACCCGGACAACAATCCAGGCATTGGGCAGCAGCCTGTCGTCACTTTCATAACTGCGGACGTAGTCATACTTGCTGTTGGCCATGGTGCAAGTGGTGGAGTACTCGGCGCAAATCGCTCTTCTCACTAGACCCTTGGAGAGGAGAGAGGACAAGGTCAGCATGCCCCTACTACAATAGCATCGTTCTTGCTCGACGACGCCTTGGGAATCATGCAATGATCATTTCGAGATGTCACCGACACCACATGCAGCATGCAAGATTGTTTACTATCAACTGACCGGAAGTATGCTGCTTTGGCTCACCAAACCTCCAGATTCGTTCGTAGGAGCAAGCTGTAGCACTGGTCAGCGAGTACTCGCTGTTATGTGGCTGTCGTCTTGAGCTTTTACCGTCATCTAGCGTCAAAGCAGTGCAACGTGATTACAGTTCAGCCTGTACTCCATGGATGCAGAGTTGGGCCGCAGCAAAGTGGGACAGTCAAAGCAAGGTGCGCAATTAACCATAAGGAGGGAAAAAATTAAACCTACTCATTCTGCTTATTATGGATGGGATTATTAATGTATCTCTGCTGTTCTTTTCTCACAAATATCTTATGCAAAATGTATCTAGTTGCTACAGCAATGCTTAATCTGGCTTCTCTGTGGTCAGAAAGTGAAGCAGTCAGGAAGTGAGGAAGGACTTTTCTGTTCCAACTCTCTGGAGATGCTCTGTTGCACTTCATGTGAGCACTGGTGGACTCGATCCGCTTTGCGGGGTGTCTTCCCACTTCTGGACTGGTCAGCACGAGGGAGTTCTCGAAGCTGATCTCGCACTTCACGCTCACCATGAACTCTGTCGTCCATGCCATCTGCACCCGGATCCATGTTGTCTTTACCTTTGAACCGGGTCGATCTGGACACACTTCACTTCTCCCACCTGTTCAGTGCAGCGATCGCGCGGAATGACACATACAGTATCTGTAGCATCTGTAGAAGATGAGTTTCATATATTGGAAGGAATAGGGATTTGTATATTTGTTTAACCTATGTCGTTATAGATGTTTCTGCTGAATAAACGCGCGAGCCCCATCCCGAGATCTATAAATGTTGGCTGTATCACGTCCAAAACCTCACCACCAGGTACATGACGATGCAGGTGACGACCATCCCGCCCACCAGAATGTACTTGTCGCCTTCTTGCCTCCTCTCTATGAGCCTCATGACGGTGGAGCTCATACCCAGAGTGGCCGCCACGTCCAGCATCTTCTTCTGGATGCCCTTGAGAGTGTTGCGCTGATCGCGCAGGCTCTCTAGTATAGATCCTCCGTGCGCTAGGAGGTCGTCGACACCGCGGTGCGAACGGTCAAGCGCGTTGTGATGCTCTAGAGCCCGGTCGATGAGAATGGACGTCTCGCTGCCGGCGTTGGTGGCGGCGTTCGTGGTGAACCTCATCTGCAGCAATTGCTCTCTGTTGCGCTCCTCTTGTTCCTGGGCCGCCTGCTTGTTGGCCAGGGCGCGCAGCGACGCCTGAGCGTGGCGCACGTCCTGCTTCAGCTGGTCCACACGCACCTTAGCGTTCTGGCGCCGAGTCACGGGCTCCTGTCGCAAGACACGAAGACAATGAGCGAGCCGTTTAAGTGGGTAGCGCATACCTTCTGCACTAGGACGTCCAACCTCTCGCAGTTGAGCACGATCTGGTCAATGCGTTTCTGCAGCTCCCGCACGGTTGCCACGTGGAGGCCACTCCGCTCACATTGCATGAACGCCTCGTGCGCCTCCTGGAGCGCCCGGTTGGTCGTGTGGTACAACTGCTCCATCCCGGACGTGTCGTCCCCGTCGTCCTCGTCCTCCACGCACCTGCTTCACCCCTGTCACTGCAGTCGTTCTTGCGTCAGCTGGACACGAAGCATTCGCATTGCATCTCTCTCTCTCTCAAAGCAGCCTGAGGCTGGCGCAGTCGCGTACCCGCAGGTCCGCGACCATAGATGGCCCGAGTTCTAGCGTCTCACGTTGCGGCAGCTCAGAGAGCGTGAACACAGCAAGACTAAGAGTGATTAACGAATTTTCCGTATATTTAGACACTTTTTAAGCTCCATAAATAAAATAATGATAATTTGGTGAACGAACGAACGTTGAATCATCTCAAGGTTTCGGCGGCTGATTTTAACAATAAGAACGTTAATCACAAAATGTGGATCATCTGTCCAAGAAAGGGCGCCAGGAACAGCAGTGAGAATCCCATATAGAAGTTAAAAACATAACAAACCTTCCACAGTCTGGACAAGGAAGCCACCCCAGCCTAAACATGATAACGTACTACTTACTCTACTTGTTGCACTGGAGCGTCTTCAACCAAACCACTGCTGTCGCCACGTCGAAGCCTTCTTGGCATGCTTTTATCACAATGATTTTCGTTGAAAATATCACGATGTTGGGCGAGGATAACCAATCTCCATCTTATCAGGCCTGGATGGCTTCCAGAAAGTCTCTCTCTATGATGTCGTTGATCATCTCCTTTGTCTTCTGCTTCTGGTCGCTGGGGATCCCGCTACTCTTTGTCTGCTGCCTCGTCACGTTCTGGCAGACGGAGGCGAAGAAGGGACCGAGGTCGTCCAGGGAGGTGATGGAGGTCATGCTCAGCTGAGGCTGGCCTTCCATCAAGTCCAGCGGACGCACGGGCTTCTCAATCTGGAAAAGAGGACAGTCATAAGGGAGAGATCGTTGACGAGGTCGTTGACGACCTAGTCCAAATGCGCAGACCTTGCTCAGCAGCAGCCTGGCCACCCTCACGACATACGGCACGAAGTCTTGTTGCTGCAGTCCGGCGGCTCCCATGGCGACGTCCCCGTTGACGGCGGCGCGATGATCGTGTCTGCTGCCGCTGCTCTCGCTGACGAAGGCCCAGCGGTACATCTGGAACTGCGGGAGCGCGGGCGCCGGCAGCGCCAGGGCCAAGTCCAGCAGTTTGCACACGGCGAGGTAGAGCGCCATCCAAGGAGGACTGTTATGAGCCACCAGCCCGTTGGAGCCCGCGGACACCACCCAGGAGGAGTCCAGTGTCGACATGCGCTTCAGATGGGTACTGCAAAAGGATAGGAACTAGTGTACTTTTCGTAGGTACCGCAAGAACATGCAAGTAGAGCGAGCAAGACCACAGATAACAACACACTTCAAGATAGGGGACCCACACAACCACTCAAGAGCAAACCACACATATCGAGGATCACGATAGATACCTGTTGGCCTTCTGAGGATCACTATTTTCCGCCATTGGGATTAGAGCCAAGCAGCAGTAGTAGAAGAAGTAGAAGAGAAGCACCTTAAGCTCATAGTTATTTACACTGTATACGTGCGTAGTCATCACAGTTCACGATGTCTCTGTACACCGCACGTATCGGTACATATAATATGTACAGTACCTACGACAGTTGCCGCAGTACTAACCTCCACTCCTCGGAGTCGGTGGAGAGCTCCTGTTCCAAGTAGGAGAAGATCTGCACCATCTCGGTGATGATGAGAGGCCAAAGCGACGTCACGTGGTGAGACGACATTCGGACCAGGATCACCCTGAAGCAGAGGAACACCGAGGCCTGCACCGCCGGGGAGCTGGGAATAGTGCGAAGACTCTCGGCCAGGCGCTCTGAACGAAAAAAACTCATGAAGTCAACATATTGTTGTAATCTTTCGTTGCTTGAATGGAGACCTTGGATGTCTGGCATCTGCTTCTGATACTGGTCCACGTCGGAGCAGTAGATGACGAACGCGAGTCGCTTCAACAGCAACGCGCGCTGCTCCAGCTCCTGTTCCTTGCTCGAGAAGAGGCTCAAGGAACCAGACTGGGAGATCGACGAAACCTTGGCTGCAAATGATGTGAAGACCACAATGCACGTACGTGTGTATGACAATCAAGAGCATACAGGTCACCCACCCATCAACTCCTTGAATGTTGTCTTGTCATGCGTCATCAGGTTATCCACGGTCACCTCCCAGTGCTGCAGACTCGGAAGGTCAAGTTGGAAGAAGGCCGGGTCCAGCAACAGCTCCACGCTGTCCTTCTTCCATGCTTTTCTCGTGTACTGATATTCTGAGAGTGAGGCCAAAAGCCTTGAGCAGGCCCGAAAGCTCTTGGAATTGCCTCTCGTGTGGTTGCGCAGGTACGGGACTACGTTGTACATGACAGTGTGCATCAGCGGCAGCACCTTCTCCTTCTCCTCTGAGTTGTACACCACGTCGAGGAATGGGGCCAACATCTCGCCCAGTAGGGAGAGCGCGGACACGGCGTACTGGGTGACCGACGAGGTCTGTTTCTTTCTCTGTTCAGATGACGTCGAAGAGACAATGGAAGACGACTGCTGTTCATCGTCGTCGTCTTCTTCTTCCTGATGTCTTTCAAGTTCGACTTGCAACTCCTGGTTGACCTCGAGATGCCGCCTGAGCCAGGTGGTCTGTTCCAAGCAGGAGCCGCCCACCTGCGCCACTGCCTCCACGAGCTTGCACGCAATGTCCTGCAACTCCCGCTGTTCCCTTTTCTCCGTGAAAGCTGGGGCCCGCTGAACAAACTGGTTGGTGATGGCCAAGGCCAAGAACAGAGCAGGAGGAGCCAAAGGGAGGCAGTCACGGAGCAACGAGGCCAAACCAGACCATGATTCAAAGATCTGAATCGGAGAGCACTGGGACAAGTAGGCGTAGAAAAACTGTAATAGCGCAGTCTCCAAGCCCGCACCAGACTTGGAGCTCCCGCTCGACGGTGGTGCCTTGATCACCTGGCGCACGGTCTGCAACACGGTTGCCATTGGGAAAGTGCGCACTGACGCACACAGGTCCACGAGTATCCGCTGATCGTCGTTGCAGGGCGGCACCGGGTTCTTGCTGGAGTTGCCGAAGGACCTGCGCTCATGCCAAGCGGAGGCCATTGAAGCCAAGAAGTGAGTGGGATGGTGGTGCGCGATTGGAGACACCAAGTCCAGCAGCCGGGACCTGACGACCTTGGGCGATCCCACGAGTATGCACGCTGCTTCGCCTTTACGCGCCTCATCCACAGCCTGCCACAAAATGCACACGGTGCTCATGAGGCGTGGTAGCGTGGACAACAGGATGCGTCGAGCAATGCCCATGGCGTCCACGGAGGCGACCACGCCCAGGTGGCTTGGAGTCAGACTACTCTTAGAGTCCGTATTGGACAGGAACACGTGGAGCAAGTTGGCCAGGATCTCACTACCGGGATCGGGCTGCTTCGGGCCTGAAGATGAGGACGAAGCCAGTGAAGATTGTGGCTGAGAGATGGATGCGCCAGACTGCGTTGTGGAGGAGTCCAGGAGACAGTAGTGATATATCATAGTCAGGGCCTCGAGCTGGGTGACAACGTAGTCTGCTGGGATTTGACCAAATAGGTGCTCGTCGCGGTCGCCATCATTGCCCACCGGGTCAGTAGTGTAGAAGGGTGCGAGTCGTTCCAGATTCCTCGACAGTTGCGCCGTCACCTCCAACACGGACTGCGACAACGAGCGACCCAGGAACGGCAGGCACGACGTCACTAGGCTCGTCCAGTGGGAGTGCAGATGCCTCATCTTTTCTTGCCTAAAGAATGAGGCAACATGTAAGACGTAACGTTACATACATTAGCACAGTACATGAGTTAGTTGACCATGACGCTATCAACATCATTCTCACCTCAAGGCGCTGACGATGGCGGCCAGGAACATTGGCTGGTCGGGGATGACGTGATCGTTGTGGTATCTCAGGACATGACTCTGCTGTCCGTTGCCCCCGTTGACGCTCCTCTCGCTGATTTCGGCCGGTCCCATGGCCTTCAACTTGTCGGCTGTCGACTGCTCCCCCCTCTGCAAGCTGATTGCCTGTTCCAGCATCACCATAGCAAGCAACAACCGGAGAACCTGAACTTGAAAAGCTTCAGAATAGTTGGAGATGCGCTCGCCGGAGCTAGATCGGATGTTCTTGTCATTCTTCACAAGCATGGAGTTGATCTCATTGAACTGCAAGATGTCATCCGTGAAGGCCAGGACTTCCTCTTCCTCTTTCCTCTTGGGACCGTCTCTCATGTCGTTGATGCAGGCGAGCAGACTGTGCAGCACCACCTTCTGTACCTTGCAGCGAGCGAAAAGGTCTGATATGTAGGTGGCGTAGGCGCGGCCGTTATCCCTCACCACAAGGACCAGCTCGGAGACTAACACGGTCAGGATGTCGATGCTCATCAGTTGCACTTCACGATTGCTGAGGATCTCTTCCTCCTCGCTGAGCCTTGCCCCGCCTAGGTTGGGGTAGTAACTGCGCAAAAAGTAGAGCAGGGTGGAGATGAGCACCTCGGCGAGGGTGGCGTTGCGATAGGTTGACAGATTCTCCGACGCGAGAGCCCCCACGAAGCCCTTGCCGAAGACTGATTTCCGGTGACGCGCAAGCAACATTTGAATCTGGTTGTTTCGAGCGGATGTGGCCGAGTTGAGGTGCGTCGTGGAGAGCGTGCACAAGCTGAGACGAGGGTTCGTCTGGAGGATGTTCTTTATGCAGCGCATGGTGTAAAGAACCTGACGCGAGTCGCACACCTGAGCGTAGAGTAAGAGGTGAGAGTGCTGAGGGTGGATACTTAGGCTTTTGGCAGCGGTCTTGGCGCTGGAGTGTCTTCGCGATTCTTTGTGGTCGGGAGCCCATGGCATCGAGTCGAGATCGTCGAACCGGTTGATGGCAGCTTGCTCGACCGCGTCGTTGATGACATCGTCAAGCAACTTGGTCATCATGTCTCTAGTTTGGACTCCATCCAGAGTCTCCTCGCTGACCTCGAAGCTATCGCAGACAGAAGACACCGACCGCTCCTCACTGCTGTCCTCATAGCCTCTGGTGAAGAACTTGTACTCCTCTACCTCGGGAGGCACCAGAGCGAAGGGGTTCACCATGAGTGAGGCAGTTGTCAGGTCGTTTGCTTCGTTGTTGCACGATTGCTCTCTCCTTGAGCTGTAGTCGAGGGAGCTGCGTGGACTTGATTTCTGGAACTTGTTCAATGCGAATATCTTCTTGGCCTTGTCAGCGGCGCCCTTGCGGGATTTGTCTTTGACGCCGCCGCTCTTGCACCTGTCTGATACGTGGTATATCGCCTCTCCGTTGGCGGAACTGATAGAATAGACCCTGTGCGTCGTCGAATCTGCGTCCACCGTATCCATGTGTTCAATCTGAGTATGCAGCACGCTCACCCTGGCAGTCGAAGGGTCCAACAAGGTGAGCAGCAGCGGCTCCATCAGCCTCGCGATGTCCCCCTTGGCCATCGCGTGGACGAGCCAGCTTTGCGAAAGCACCTTGAGCGGGCCCGAAGGCAAGTTCAGGTTGTCCAGCATCTTGAGGAGACAAATGTCGAAGGTACGCACTTGCCTTACGCTTCTCTTGCTCTCCAGGTCGCGGCTGAGGTGCCACAGGAGGGTGAATCTCTGGTAGGCGTCCACGTCGCCGGCACCAAGTGATCGCGCAAGAATGCGCTCAATCTTCGGGGAGCTGCTGGGGACAAGGTTGTGGAGCTGGTACAGGAGCGCGACGCAGCGGAGGTGGAAAACTGGTTGCAGAGTGCCCAGACCATCCCAGAGTCGCGAAGCCACTGTCTGGGACACCAGAGTTTGCTTCATGATGCACTGGTGGTGTTCCTCCGTCAGCATCGGCGTCACCACGATGGCGATGTTGGCCTCGCTATCCACCGGTCTGAACGGGTCCTCGTTGGCCGCCAAGAAGAGAGTTGACTGCAACAGGCCCACCAGCTCCAGCAAGGCTGAGATACACTGTAGTTGGAGAACGCAGTTTTCGTCGTTCAGGAGACACGAACTAACTAACAAATATTGCAGCCATGCAGGCAGCTCCGACGGTGCGCAGCCGTAGCCGGAATCCTGCAGTTCGTCGTCTCTGAGCAGCCTGCGTTTCTTCACCGTCGGTATCGAAGAGAGGTCGACGAGGACTTGACAGGCGATCACCACTCCATCCACCATCTGTCTCGCACCCGGTTTTAGAGGCAGCTCAATGTTTCTGAGGCCTTTTATGACGGCGTCTTCCTCCTCCTCGCCGGCTTTACTTTCAGAAACCTCGATCTTGTTTTCCAAGAGTCTCTCCAGGTATCGCGTTCGATCCTCCAGAGTGTCTTGTGGCCTCCGGACCATTTTAGAAACATACTCTGTAACATTGAACTCTTTTGGAAAGACCTTGACGCATAAAATCTCGACGAAAAGGCGTTGGAACGCGGTGCAGCAGTCTAACATCAGTTGTTCATGCTGCTGGTGTAGTTGAACACTAGGAGGAGAAAAGAGCAGTGGCTTCGCGTGCTGGCTTTTCTTTTCGCCCTGCAACTCTGGAGAGTTTGTCAGGGATTCGGTGGCCTCCTTGCCAACCTCGGCTGCTGACTTTTCCATCAGTCCGGAAGGCATGTCTTCCTCGTCACTCAGGTCTTTCCCAACGTCACTCCACATCTTGGCGGCCTGATCTTCTTCAGGTGTTCCTGTAGAAGCATTTACTGTTTCAGCATCCTCCTGATGCTGTTGCGCATCCCAAGCGTTCCACGGCGGCTGCACCTTGGTCAAGATGCGCTTGCAAAGTTTCACTGAGTTCTCGATCTCTCTCGGGGTCAACCGGTCGCATTTTGCTGCCACCACGTTTGCAACCGTATGGAAGAGACCAGGTAGGTGTCTCGAATGTGTTTCCACGTACGTTTCAATGGAGACGACGTCGAGCAGAAACTCAACAAGGGCGGCCATTTCAATCACGGTGGTGTCCGCAAAGCCCACGCCATTCACTTCTTCGTGAGTGTCGTTCAAGCGCTCGTCCGCCTCCGATGCACGCTCAAATTGGGCGCCGCAAAACTCCCACACGTAGCCCGACTCCAGGGTGCCGAAGAGCAGGTTTGCGTTCTTGATCAGTTCCTGCTTTGCGCGTCGAATGTCCTCAGATTTGTGATCTCGCTGCTCCATGGCTTGGTAGGAGTGATACAGCATGCGAAAGACGTCGATGATGACGTCGTCGATGACGAGTGGGCCGATCTCAGGCTTATCGAGCAGCGTGACGAGCAGTCTGAGCGGTTTCAAGTCAGGTTGTTCCACAGTTTCCAAGCTCCTGGCGAAGACTATTCTGAGGGCCTCCACCAGCATCGACTTGGAGTAGTACTCGAAGTAAAAGGTCAGGGTCGTCGATGACTCGCCGGAGGCGGTGCTGGAAATGCTCTCTTGCCGAACATGTTGTTGAATCCCCTTTCCACTGCCGGACGGGTTGGTACCACCAATACCCACATCGCAACCCAGCATCCAGTTGAAGAGCCTTCGATTGAGACTCATGTCTCGACGGAGAAGTACGGAGCAAGCAGCAGATGCCACTCCCACGAGGTCGGTCTCGGTGAGGCCAGAGTCATGTGGAGGGAAAGCCAACAGAAGGAGGTCGAGGGCACTGCGTTGGACTAGCACACTCGAGTCGGTGACGGCGGCGCAGACAGCGTGAACCAGCACCTGCAGAGGAAAAAAAGTGTCAACCAAGCACGTCAGAGGAGCATAGATATGAAATATGTGTGTCTATGTATATGCCAAACGTACGTTCACGATGCACGTAGTACCACATGCTGTGCAGTAAAGTTACCTGCTCATCTGACCCTAGAACATGTGGCTGCTCTCGAACGCTTCTCCGCCGGTCCAAGTGTTGCAGAATGAAAGTGATGGCGGAGAACCTGATGGACGGATTGGCAGCTACGCACTCCCAGACGGCTCCATAAAAGACCACAGGATGAGACGCCTCACAAACAGACTCCAGTAGGCGATTTGTTCTATCAAAGACAGTGTAGCAACGTCAGTTGCAGAAGCTTTAGCACGAAGGAACGCCATTGTCAACCCTACGCTCAGCATGCTAGTCATGTTCTCTTCATACAGCAGGAGAAAGGACATCCTCCTTTCTATCGAAGAAGCGAGGACGAGCGAGCATGTAGTACACAAAATTTATGACGCATTTGCACGTACCTTTCAAAATGATCTGAGCCTTCTTCTAAGCCAGGCAGGACCCCGCTCAGCAGTCCATTTAGCGCGGGCCTCAGCCTCTCACCCAAGGGGACAAAGTGCGTCTCGTACACGGTCAGCAGTCCTGGTCTCACATTCATTGCAGCGTGGCCAAGCAGGGGAAAAAGTCCGGCGCTGTAGAGAAAAAGCTCTTGGGCCAGCCTGAGACGTGGGGCCGGTTGACCATTATCGAGATTCTGAACAAATAAGTACACTTGCACCTACCTGTTGGTGCCCATGCATTTGAAAATAATATCGTAGGTGTCCAGGGCCTTGAGGTGGACGCCAGAAGGAAGCACCGGGTGCATGCACTGCGCCAGGCGCTTGGAGATGACGATGCGTCGCGGCACGATGGGGTACTTCATGTGGGCCAACAAGACCTACAAATAGTCGCATTTTTTTTTTTATTTAGCATGCTACTGGTCTTCTTTTCGGTGTGAAGACTCACCTTATTGAGCTTTCCCAGGGCGGCTATAAGATCTGGCCACTCGGTGGTGTACTCGAAAGCCCTCAGCGCCTTGTCCACCAAGGACATGTAGCTCCTGTACTTGGAGTCCCCCAGGAGCTCGTACTCCTCCATCACGATAGACGTCATGGTCGCGATTCCGAGGAAGCGCTCACCGTTACGTCGGCGTCACCTTCTCAGGAGGTCGCCCCTTCGACGGCAGCGAAAGAGCCAACGTAGGCTCGAGTTCTCCTGACGTGGTGAAAGGTGGAGATGCGAAAGAAAATTCCTCCAGCGTTGTCTGCCTCACTTTTCTTCCTCGTCTCGTCTTCCTTTCCTCATATCTTCGTGTTGCAGATGCAGCGAGAGCGAGCGAACGAATGAGAGCTTAGCTGGCTCCCACTCCAGAGCAGCCTGGGTGCAGGCAGCAGGCGAAGGCGAGGGCGAAGAAGGCACTCGAGCAGCGCCTCCTGTCAAAGTGACTTGACTCACCGACTCACACACTCGCGGTGTCCGGGGCCGCGGCTCGCGCGTAGGGGGCCGAGAAAGCTAAGAAAAGGAGCCCAAGGAATCGTTCTTGGAGGAGATGCACCAACCTGGCGATTCCCTCAAAAAAGTCGCATTCTTCATGAATATTTTTTTTTCCTTCGCACCGTCCTTCTGGGGCCTCGCAGCCTCCTCTACAGTGGTCGTGGCGCAGATTAAATGGTGTCATTGTTCTATATTAATCTGGGATGTCTGTGACGCTTGTTTTTTGTGTCGTCGGCATAGAAATCCTCCGCAGGTCTGTGCTCATCGGCAAACGCACGGTTGCAGGTGCTCAGGCTTGCCACTCGGCTTGAGTGAGCTTGCCTGAATGACGAAGAGGTTGAAAAAGTATCTGAGAGACAGCGCCTTCAAGGCTTTCAACAAGCAGGGGGCTATATACGACTAGACGATTTCGGCTCTGCCACTAGCGGTGACCTGAAGCTTTCAAGTTCTTACATACCTTCGTTTAAGCTCACTGGTGTAGCGAGTTGATCAGTAAGTTATGTAGTGATACTGCAGCTATATAGTTTCTATTCCTGTCTCCATCAGCGTTGCCCTGGCTGTGTTCGACAAAGTGGTGGGCCCCTCAGCTATTGCACCGTCCGAAAGACCAAGTACCTCCAGCTCCGGACGACTCTGATGGGCCGGTTACCATTCATTTTTTTAGACTTAAAGGTTGTAGCTTCGCAGACTTTGTGGTCCATCCAGCATGGATCCTTCTTCCACCATTTCGGGTTGTATTCGTCAATGCCTGGGACGTCGGCTGCATCGTACTCGTCACCTGGAGCCACATTGCCATAGCGGTCAAAGGATGACTGTGACAGGAGAGGTTCAGCTACAATGCAATCTTGACAGAATGACTTCATCCTCCTCTGCTCGGTACTTTTCTTGTGGGCTTCCTCGTCTTGACAGATGGTTGTTTCAAGGACAACAAAAGTCTAAAGCTTTTCAAGGCACAGTTGAGCAGAAGTGGATGTTTTATCATAACAATACCGACAGGCATCGATGCAGAAGCTAACTGGTATGGCTGGTGCAGAGGCAAGAAAAGCTAAAACCGTCCATGCCAAAAGACAATGATCGAGCTGAGTCTGAAACAAGAAGAAACAACAAAAAAGTTAAAAATGTTTTTAAGAGGCTCTTCTAGTGCGGACTGCCAAGTGCAGTGAAATCTCAACCGACACAGTCACAATAAGTACATTTCTTGCTATCTCCCAAAGCGTGGACAAGTGAACTCTTGACGTTATAGAAGACTGACCGCTTGTTTCTCAGTTGCGTCGTCCAAGACTTTCGGAGACGTTGATTTGATTGTAGTTCATGGATGAGACGATCGGCAAAATTGCGCTAACCAAACCTAATCTTCAGCACACCGAAGCGGCGGGGACGACGTCTGTGGAAGAAACAATCGCTACAGTAGCGTCAATGTACCGAATAGGAAGATTCTATCGCACCAGAGCAATATAACGTTGATGCCATTGTCCAGTCAATGCAACTTTGGGTATGACTGATGGGTAATATTCAACGAGATCTCACTGTACAGTCGAATCTCGGTTTTACAGAATCTATTGTCAGCAACAAAGATATAGCAAAATCGAGAGCAGCGTCTCACAGACCAAGCAGAGTAAAAGCACACTTGAACAACTTTCTTAGCCACAACTTAGGTTCCCAATCACTGTTGCTCTGTTGACTTAAGCGCTGGGGCCATTTTGTCTTTTCAACAGAAGCATGCTCATAACAGATGACTTTCTTTATCCATTGTATTCTAGAAATATTCACCCCATCGTTACTGTACCATATCAGCAGCAAAAATATAATATCATCGAGACCTCACTGTATATCACCTTTTTCGCTGTCTGATGGAAAGTATCTGTACTTCTCGAGAATGTTGGACCTGTTACTTTTGTCTCATTCACTCACCAACTTCATAAGACCAGAGGTTCATTTTGGTTGGTCAGACTGAAGCTGGTGCTTTTCAGGAACACTTGGACAGTGTACGACAGAGAGCGAGTGACATTTTGTTCTTCTCCTCGATGACCCTGACTGCTCCGCAGGCCGACAGGACCATCTTGGAGTAGGTGAGGAATCGAGACCGGTGCCTACAACAACAATGGCCAATTGTATCTTCTGAACACTATCACGTCCTGCCTCCCACCCTCTTAACCCATCTTCGAGAGCGAGTTGTCCCTGTTCGCGGCTGCCTCTGCCGATTGAGGCCGACAACGTCAGGTCAGTCTGTTGAAGCTCTCTTGTCTGTGACAATAGCAACCAATCATACTCGCAGCAATGTAATTTGTCATTCCGGACATCATATCACAGTTACGCGCCATAAGGATTATTTGAAAAATCTTCAACTGCTTCCAGTAGTCACACCGAAAAGACATTTCGCACGTCTCCACAGTGCAGACAGTCATTCTGACATCTTCAATCAGTAGCGGCGATGTTCTGTAAAATGTAGCGCACGACAAAGGCGAAGGCCGCGAAGCCTCCAATGACCAGAAAGTTGGTGAGGGCACTCTGCATCCCACCTAGACCCTCGTTTCTCTCCAGCTGTCGCCTCTGGGCGGCCAGCGGGTCGTCGTCATCACCGCTCCCGACGCATTTACTATGTCGTTTCGTTCCGTTACGCTGCTGCTTCTTGGCCGCTATGATCTCTCTGGATTCCTCGGCCTTCTCCGGAAAGAGCTCACAGAAGACCTTGGTGCGCAGGTTGAACTCGTGGCTGCGAGCGGCGTAGACACGCTTTTCCGCGTCGCTCGTCTCTACGGACCCCAGCGTGGGACTCTTCTCCAACATGAATGAGAGCAATCCAGTCAGAATAGTGGCCACGCACCATGCGGGGTTCCACGTGTCCGGGTGGTAGTCAGAGATAGAGAGGCAAAGGCGTGTGTCCGTCTTAAAGCGACCATTGGGAGTGTGCATGTAGATGGATGGTGGCTTGAAAGGGAACTCTGCCGGGAAGACAAGCTTGCCATGATAGAGCCCGCCCGAGTAGGGCGACGTAGCGGGTCCCGTGACAACGTAGTGCCATTCCAGAATGTTGGAGGGCAGAGGCTCTGCATCGATGTACGGTACAGGGTCACGCTTTAGTCTCATGTAATCCTGCCGAAGGCGCAACGTGGCCGAATTTGTCCGTCTCCCGGCCATGTCTGAGGAGCTCTTTCTTGCACTTTAATTCATAATCTGTTTCTCGACGCAGCAACGACTCCTTGTGCCGCCTCTCGAGCAGCTGGTCTCGGTGCTCCTGATCCTGATCCCGACAGCCTCGTCGTCGCCCGTCAGTCGTCACTCCTCAGTCGCCTGCCTCGCCCTGAGCAGCTCCGCTGTTCCTGCAGCCGCTGCCGCTTGCTTGCAGCTTCTATCCATAGAGCAAGGAAAGGATGGAGACGGAATCCCAGCTGTCGGGGGAACGCCTCTTGCTGTCCGCTCCGTGCTGGGTCAGGGAGAAGTCTGCGCCCACAGAAAAAATAAACAAGGTGCTACTGAAGAAACTTGGTCAGGATCAGAGAAAAGCAAAGAAGTCGAATGCTCCAGAGCGCCGCAAAGGAATAAGTCTCGTCAGCTGGCGTAACAGGTCAGCTGGTGCAGATCCTAGTCTTAGGTACTACTGACTCGGAATGGTGGCACTGAACCAAGGCCACGAGGAAGACTGTGTTCAGTTACACTTCCAAAATTAGCACCAACAACGGGATCAATGAGAGGAATAACAACGTGGCACCTGGTGGAGCCAAAGCTTTTTATTTGCTCTGCTGGTGCATTTTGATACTAAGGCTGGTTGCCAGAAGCAAGAACAGACTTAGACTTGTTGGTACTTGGCTTCTAGCTCTATCTTCGTCTCCAAGTGGCAAGAATTGTTCTTAGAGCAATGACGAAAGCATGAATGAGAAGAGGAGGATCTTTGGAATATGCATTCTCAAAATATTAAAAGAAAGCAATAGTCTCTACTAAATGGCAAATGGCTTGTTTAGTAGCTCTCCACGATTGGTCTTCGTCATGTCGGTGAGTTTTACTTTTGGATCCGCATGGGCGACAGCATGAGAGAAGGCCTTGTGACGACGAAAGGGTCAACTCCTCTGAATTCGTAAGCTAGCGTAAGACCTGTAGATAGTTAATTTCTTCTGGCAGAGCCTTCTCCATATGCCCTCGCCGGAGGTCGATTTGACCGAAAGGTCAATGAAGCAACGTCATGAGCGGCGACACCTTTGCTCGACCATGGGGGAATCCGGGTGCAGCTGAAGCTTTCCCCCAGAAGTCTCCAAGGAGAAAACCTGGTTGGAATTCCCAACTTCCGTCGGCAGAGCGTTTCTGCCCCTTGTTCTGACTTCCGGTCACTTCCGGCCTCCCATTCTCCACTGAAGATAAGCGTCTGGCGAAAGTACCTTCGGCTCTTCTCTGTCACACGGACAACGAAAGTCGTCTCGTTGACTTCTTCTCGCTGTCTGCGTCTCCGAGGAGGATTTCAGCAGTGGCATCGAGAAATGTAAAGAAAGAACTGATGAACAGAGAGCCGATTTCGAAGAGAGCCAACGCATGAGACAGGCGGGGTCATTGATGTAGATGCGCTTATCTTCTTTGAGGTCCTCTGGAATGGCGCCAAAAAAGCCTCCTTTATAACGTGCCTCGTGTGAGAAGTAGCTTTACGGTCGTTACAAGGAACTAGTCGAAGAAGAAGGATTCTTGGAAGAGAAGTACATGTGGCGCAGGAATACTGATTTCTTCTCGTTCCAACATGGATTGAGAACAACTGCGTCGTCTTGTGAGTCACTTGAAGAAAGCCAAGGACAAGGACTGAACTTCAGTTTGTATGCACTCAAATTCTAGCAAGGTGACGACGAAGAGTTTATTGGAGATCGCGCCACTGAACCTGAATTGTCTGCAACCCTCAATGAGGCTCTGGAAGATAAGAGAGAAGCTCTTCTCCGTGTTTTCGCAGCATTTGTATTTCACAGACTTCAGAGGCCAACGACCTCCCAAGCAATATCCACGAAAACCTCGAGGTACTTCCTTGGATGCCTGACCTGGACACCTCATGGATGGTGTGTAATATGATATCAATACGGATGAATATGAAAATAGAGAATGTTCAAATGTTAGCGATCTGTGAGGTGATGAATTACTAACTCATGGTCTCGATTAGCTGTGACACTGGCACAAAAAGTAAGTAATAAGTTTGAAGCGGGTTCCTCAAAGCATCCAACAATTAGTCATTGCAACGATCACGTAGGTGCATAAACCAACCCTTGTCTTGTAGCGAGTCTTGATCGCTAACCCAGTTGTAACGGACTCATGACATAACATTCTTGTCATAGGTCACATAAGACGACTGAGTGGGCATGGGTGAAAATAACCTTGGATGAACTCACATGGGTGGGTGGGTTTGCAACTACTGCTGCTACAGTTACAACTACTAACTCTGTGCTCTGGAATCACTTAAACGAGAGTGAGATTTTCTCAGTGATGTCGATATAAATATATTTTGCACTTTGTCATCTCCAGACCTTCCGGTCTCACGAGTAAAAATGAAGGAGACCTTTGGAATTGCACTTTGCGGTCCCAGCAAGTGACCACAAGGTGACAGTGTAAGGTTATGAGTCTTGTTCAACTGACGAGACCAAGGTAATCGTCCATAAGAGTTCCGATGGCAAAGATGTCTGAGGCGTCCACTCGCGTACCTACAATCTTAAGTCTGATCTCGTCGTCCTGTTGGATGACCATGTCCTCCTCGGCCGTCTTGTAGCATGGTGGATTCGAATTGGGGTCGAACGTCATGTCCGCTGGGATGGAGTGGCGCGAGATGAAGCAGGAGAGGGGGCCGATCTCAGTGAAGAGCCCCACCTTGTTCACCTGCGTTACCACGGCGTCCAAGACCTCGCCCTTAAAAGGACGAAAAACAATGGCTTTGTACTTGACTGGGTAGACGACGAGGCCCTGTCCCGGTTGGATGAGCCCAGCGCCGATGTTGTCAATCGTGGTCACTGCGATGACGAACCCATACTTGCCGGTGCAAGTGCCCTCCACCTCGGAGAAGAGTTTCATCTTGACGGTGTCCAGCAGCTGGGGCCCGAAGTAGCGAGGGTGGAGCAGGATCTCGTGATCCAAGGAGATGTGGTAGAACATCTTGCCGGAATCAAAGTTCAAGCGCTTCTATTCGTTTGTGAAGATGCACATAGGGCCGGCCCGAAACCCGCTAATTCAGGATCGGCCTAAGGGCGCAGTCGAGGCCTGATACATTCAAGACTCAATCCAGCGTCTGCGATCGTTCGCCGAGCACTTGTCACGCAGTTTCCTGTGGACGAGTCCTCAGTACTCGCTGAAGTACTCCGTCCCCCAGCTCAGGTCAACTCACGAGCTCTTCGGCCCGCTGCACCACGATTGATTTGTTTGTCAAGGCAGCTGTTGCTCGAACGTTGTGATCCAGAGCAAGAAGCCGAAGTCGAATGCCGAATCTGTCTGTGTGCAGCTGTCGTAACGTCAGGATTGCCATGTGTGGAAGTTTGGACACTGTTTGGCTAGAAGAATTTTGCTGATCTTATTATGTGATTTAGCAAATGCTCCTTTTCTTAATTTAGTAATTTGGTCGTTTTTGACAGTAAATTTAGCCATTTTGGTCTCTGATTGTGTAGGAACACTGGCAAAGAAAATTGGTGAACAAGAGACATAGATAAAAACGATAACAACAGTCAAGGATGAGTAAGAAAACTCTCCAGTCTTAACCTTATTGGCCCGGATCATCCCCAGTTCGTAGTGCTCTCGACTGTAGATTGCATCAATCTTACATAGCGGCATTGTACCCTGACAGAAATGAACGGCAGGCATACTTTGTGTACAATGTAAGTCATACTCAGCTTTATCTTAATGTCCGAACTTATTCCTTCAAAATTCCTAAGCTTCCAGCTTTACCGAAAACTTTTATTGATACCAGCTCTCATGAGAAATGTCACAAAACCATCTGAAAAAGTGGTCGTGTCTTAAGCATAGTTATAGCTAAAAAGTTAAACTAAAACGCAAGTTCAAGTTATAACTAAAATGCCCAAAAGAAGCATTGTGATGCTGGGATGTTCCGTAAGTCAAAGAGTTTGATGCATAGATTTTTACTGCGTGTGTGACTGTAAGGCGGACACTTTGGTTGCCAGTGACGACGACGTTGCATCTCCACGAAAGGTTTCGCAATGGTTAGGAACCACCGGCGAATAGAATCTTCTTCCTCTTGGCCACGCTGCCCGCCACGTCCTCGAAGGCCAGCGGCTCTGACACAAATTCGACTTGCACCCTAGACCGCTTTCGGTCACTACAAGAAATGTTTTCTCCAGCGGGGTCCTTTTCTTCCTTCATCGATCCAGAGATCGGCGCGGTTGGCAGATGCTTCAACTCACTCATCTGTCTCGAAGTCGTGTGGACGTTCAGACGGTCTGATATAGGGAGCTGTTGCTGTTGTTGCTGTTGCCCTTGCCGCAGTTGCTGTTCTCTTAGGCCTGCGTTTTCAGGATTTGAGAGCACGTCCTGGATAAACTCATGGGTCTGCCTCTTCAATTCGGCCAGCTCTTGGCTAACTTGACTGTTTCTTTTCAACAGTTCTGCTGTCTTCATTGTGACATCGAACAGCCCTGAGCGCGAGAGGATCTCGGCCGTGCGAGCGAAACGAGCTCGTCGTTCAGGGTCACGCTGAAACAGACAATATGGTGCAGATCTATGCACAACACGCTATCGCAGGTGCTTATTATCATACCGGTGTGGTTTTGGACTGCCACGTCGATGTCCGCCTGTCGCTGGTCTCCGACGGCAACGCCTCCAACTGTTGTGAGTCATTCTTCATGGCATAGTTCTTAGCTGGCGGCGGAGATGTATTCAACAACGAGGTGAAGGCCGTCGATTCCTTGAAGCCGGCAAAGTTACCAAACACATTTTCATTGCCACCGCAGAACTTGGGTGCATTGTTGGCTCCCAATTCCTGTTCTAGACTCAGGAAGTCGTCGTGACTGAGAGGAAAGTCTTCCGCTGAGAAGTTCGTCAGCTTCAGCTCCTCCTCATTCACTTCTTCTTTGCTGTCCATGCTGCTCTTGGGCGATGGACAACTATAGTCACTTTACAAGTCAGTTTGCAGCAGGAATCCTCTCTGATCAAGAGGATGAGGATGACATTGTGTCCTGGTGTTGAGCGATTTTATAAAAGAAGGAGTTCCTTAAGCTCGATAGGGGTGAGGATCCCATTCTAGGTCGACGGAAACATAATGGTGATAACATTCCAAAATTCCAGTAGGATTATTTTTGAGCGTGTAAACAAAGCCTCACTTTTAGTGTGTCCAGGACAGTGTTGACTTCATGGGAGACGTGAAGACTTCCGCCGAGACCTTTAAAGATCTCTCCTGCAAGTATAGTCTTGAGTTTCGGTGCTGTTTCCTCCATACGTCAGCCTCTCGGTCTTGGATCCATCTTGGGGCAGTCTTCGCCCGGGGAAATGAGGAACGATAATCGCGATAAACAGTAAAACAAAACAATAACAAGTAGAATAATCTGAAGGAAGTCTCACGTAACTGCACGGAAGCAGCTGAAAAAGTCCTTCACCCCGCAGCTATCAATAAGATGGCTGCTAAGAGTGTTGATAATAGGATAAAGCTTTCCTTCTTACGTCAGCAGCTGTTCATAAAAGCAGTGTCAATATACGCTTACATAATAAATAGCACAAAAAACAGGCCCAGTTCCGATGATCAGGCTTGCCACTTAGCTTACATCATGTTGTGTTCAGTTCAGCGATATGCTAGTAACTACCAGTAGCCTGTCGCTGGTTCAGTTAGCTTAGCTGGGGTTCATGATGGAGAGTTTCAGATAGCATCTGGCAACTCCGAGTTGTGCGCTGCCGTCGCTTTGAAACATAGAGAAAACAAAACAAATTTGCGCGGGTCAGATTGAGTTCAAGAGTGAACTTGGTCTCGCTCGTCCCCTTGGTGCTGAATCAGCGGCTCGTGATGGCGGACGAGATGTTAGAGCCGGAGGAGCTCATGGCCCTCTTGGCCCAGGAGGAGAAAATGGAAGAGGACAACGAGGAGGACCTGGAAGCGCTGAGAGAGATGGAAGCTGAGGCAGTGGCCAACCAAGAGGATCGGGTTAGAAAGGCTCTCTTCAGCGGCTGCGAGGAAGGTAAAGGCGCACGGTTGCCGGTCACGAAGCGTCAGAGGGACCCATGCGACGTGTCAGACCCGCTTATCGACTTACCCGAGGATGACGACGATCCAAAGACCATGACCATGAAGTCGCCCTCACCAAAGCGCCAGCGTCATATCTCCACGTCTCCGTCCTCCGGACCCGTAACCTCGCCGTCTGCCTACGTGGCGAAGATGTTGAAGAGGGCAAGAGCGAGGAAAATCTTTTCTCGGGTGCCCGACGGTGAGTTCGTCGCCGTCACGACGGACGAAGGCAAGAGATTTTATCTCTGCGTCAGGGACCATCCCGCCCTGGAGACCTCGGAGGGTAAGAGGAAAAAAGAGGCTCACTTTTGCGGGATGCCCTACGCGAAGCTGTACGAGCAGGCGCTCGTGGAGCAAGAGAAGATGATCTCCAAGGCCGACTCGCTCTTGGTACGACCGATGCCAGAACAGTCCAACTATGCTCAACCACAAGGGACCTCTCAAGTGTCCGCTTCGGAACTGTGGGCGGAGAAGTACCGGCCGAAGTCCTTCATCGACCTCTTGTCTGACGACGGCACGAATCGCGTGCTCCTCACTTGGCTCAAGCTTTGGGACAAAGCCGTGTTTGGCCGTCAGAACAAGAAATTTCGCTCCGCTCTGCCTTCCAATGAGGGGAAGGAAAATGTGGCTCCCATTGCCGTGAGGTCTCACTTGCCCGACGTGATACAGGAGCTTGATGCCAACGGCCTCCCTCAACAGAGGCTTGCGCTCTTGCACGGTCCGCCAGGGCTGGGAAAAACTACGCTGGCGCACGTGATCGCGGTGCACGCTGGTTACAGCGTTGTGGAGATGAACGCTTCCGACGACCGCTCGGTGAATGCCTTCAAGGTCGCCCTAGAGGCTGCAACGCAAATGAGGTCGGTGAACGCGAAAGATCAGCGGCCAAACTGCCTGATAGTCGATGAAATCGATGGCGCACCAGCTCAGACCATTAACTTTTTGGTCGGGCTCATCACAGGAACGGGAAAGAAGGGCAAGACCAAGAAGGGCCCCGCCGTCCAGAGGCCGGTGATTTGCATCTGCAACGACCAGTACGCGCCTGCACTGAGGCCACTGAGACAGCATTGCTTGTCCGTGAGTGTTACGCAGAAGTTGACTTGTTTGGTCTTGGCCGTAGCTCCGTGATGTTTTATATGCAGGTACCCTTTCCTCCGACCTTGTCCGCTCGTCTGTCACAGAGACTCCTAGAAATCGCCCGAAGAGAGCGGCTGCGTACGGACCTGGGGGCGCTCTCAGCACTTTGCGACAAGACTGACAACGACATCCGATCGTGCTTGTCCACGTTGCAGTTCTTCAAGATTCGGGGAAGCGAGCTGAAGGCATCCGACGTGCAAAAGACAAATGTTGGTCGAAAAGATGCTCAGAAAGGTCTCTTTACTGTCTGGAGGGAGCTGTTCACGGTATGGTGCATGTCCAAATTGTCCGTCTACTTGGAAAGTGAAAAAGAAACTGCGGTTTAAGCGTGTGTCTGACCTTGCAGGTGCCGAGATTCACCAACAAAACGTCCAGTCAGCCGAACACGGCCATAATCTCGCAGAGGTTCGACAACGTGCTCTATTCCGTTTATTCCTGTGGAGAGTACGAGAAGCTCATGAATGGTGTCTTCGAGAACTACGCCGAGATGAAGTTCAAAGACTCCCAGTTCTTCAAGGTATGAAAGTGGCATTGCTGGGAAAGACTTGATCCTCTTGTTAACGTCTCTATTTTTGGGTACTAGCTGAATAAAGGTCTCGAGTGGTTCTCCTTCTTTGACGAGGTCGCTTGTCAAATTGCTCACACTCAGCGATACACGCTCATGGGATATCAGCCGTTCACCTTTGTGGCTGCGCACTTGTTCTTCGCCTCGCTGCAGAGGCCCAAGCTTTCCTACCCGCACACCGGTGCGGAGAAGAGGACACAATTGACCAGGGCGAAGAATTTAGTCATGGCTTTGATCTCAGAGATGGCAACGTCGGCTCGGGCAGGCATTTCCATCGACACTTTGGTGTGTATATTGACAAATCATATTTAACTGCATGCACCTTAAAAAGCTGTTTGCTCCAGATCTTCGACACGCTCCCGTTACTGTTGGAGATTATCCAGCCAAATCTGAGAGCTGTCAACCTCCAGCTGTACTCTGCGAGAGAGAAGGAGGAACTGCATCAGTTGGTCCAGACCATGCTGTCGTACAACCTCACGTACGTGCAGGAAAGGGCTCCAAGCGGCCAATACGTTTACAGGTAAGGTCAAGGGTTCTCACAGAGGGTCAAGACTCAGGTGAGCAATTTGGCGACTTGTTCTAGGTTGGACCCTCATCTGGACGATGTCGTGCGCTTTCGTGAAGAAAGCGACCCTTCGGAGGCCACCCGAGAACTACCCTATGCCATAAAGCAAATCGTTGCTCGTGAGGTGGACATGGAGAAAATGAGGAATGAGTCCGTGTCAGAGCCCACCAAGAGAGTCCAGGAGAGAGCCAAGCCAAGTAACAGCAACAACGACCAGAAGGGGACGGTGACAACCACGACTAGGACTACGACCACGACTACGACCACGATCACTAGGACACCAAGCCATCTTCAACGGCTGGAGACCAAAAAGGTTGACGTGACATACACGAGTCCCGTCGACTTTTTTGGACGCAAAATCGAGGTGAAAAAGTGTGAGCGCGCTCGGAGCGAAGAGGACAAGTTGAAGGCGGAGATCTTGAGCAGTGACGTGTGGTTTAGGTTCAAAGAAGGCTACAACAACGCCGTGAGGAAAAACGTCAAGATAAAAGATCTCGCATGATGTAACATTTTATGTACTCGAGGTGTGATGATGAGGCTGGTATAGTCACTACTACGAGGGTGCTTCAGCCGTTTGTGGACTTTACCGTTTTAGGATGGAAATCTATAAAAACCATTTTTTAATAATTACCTGCCAATTGACATCCATTAAAGCTCACAATACAGAATTGTTTGGGGGATTTTTCCTTTCTCTCCTTCCTGATTGTTACCCTGGTCATAGATGAACACTGAAGTGACCAAACTTTGTTACCTTCTATGATAACTAAGAAAGAAACTCCGAAATTCTTCAACGGTCTCAGCGATTTGGGCCTTGAAGCAAGGATGTCGTCGTCCTTGTGACACGCATGATTTTTCGTCAATTTGCATGCACACTACACTTTATTAGGATGTATACGCATGTATTCTGTTTAGGTATGGTGCGCGTCCAAAGTGTTCGTTGACATCGTGCACATGGGAACTGGAACTGGTCCACGTGTACGACGGCGTCTACAACGCCCGCTTTGTCACTCATGTCGACAACGTCTAGTACGTTGACGTGACCAAGGACAATGACTACGTGCACAAAAACACGTCACACACTCTAGATGACGTACATGTACGCGAGATTACGTACTCTATACGCCCAACGATGCTGTCAGTGCCGACTTCTACGGCAATGATGTGGGCCGCGCCGATGACCAAGATGAAGACTGCAACCCCACAACGATGTCTATCAGTCCTTACGGAGGATCTCCCAGCCTAGGGGATGATGTCTAGTAGGCTAGGTCGAAAAGGGGTCAACTTTGGAAAT
>JAAUXU010070552.1_pt1 | contig 32743 bp, 43 predicted proteins | sample 7278151 | NCBI WGS metagenome assembly JAAUXU01 (sample SAMN14350113, study PRJNA611818) | marine sediment metagenome | isolation source: surface marine sediment (1.8m) | place: French Polynesia: Moorea | collected 2018-08 | reverse complement strand
CCCCCCCCCCCCCCCCCCCCCCCCCCCCCCCCCCCCCCCCCCCCCCCCCCCCCCCCCCCCCCCCCCCCCCCCCCCCCCCCCCCCCCCCCCCCCCCGGAGGAGAAGACGGGCAGGGCCTACTCCTTGCTGCCGCCGCCGCTGCTGCGCTTGTCGCAAATGCAGGAGTAGCATTAGCACTGCACACACACACACACACACAAAACTTGTACGTAGACGTAGAGTTTGGCCGAGCGAGCGACCGACCTTTCCCTTGGTGCAGATCGCGATAGGTTGAATTAAAGGGGACTAAGGAAACTGATTTTTGCACCACGTCGTGTGCCAATTGAAAGAGACGATTTGTCGCACTTTTGCACGCTGGTGGAGTTCGCACACCGCTCTCTGCTTGAGGCCGACGTCAAAAAACAGACTCCCATTCGACCACTGAGTGCGTTCTACCTCATAAGTGAAGCTAGGGGGGGGGGGAGGAAATCCCCCTCCCTCCCTCGTAAGCGTCTGCTGCGCCCCGAGTCGCCATGCGCACGCGCTCCTAGAATAGCTAGAAAAAAATCGCAAGTTTTTGCAACACCGGCTTGCAAGGAGGAGAGAGAGGAGGAGAAGAAGGGCAGCCTCTGCAAGGCCCAATCCCTCCGCGGCCTCCACCTCCGCCTCCGCCTCCGCCGCCGCCGGCTGGAGTACCAAGAGAGTGCATTTCTGCGAAAGGGGGGAGAGAGAAGTTGCACAAAGCAGCCGCACCACCAGCAGCAGCTTGCTTGTCTCTCCCTTGCCTTAAGGCAAGTTCGCCGCCGCCGTCGCCGCCGTCGCCGCCGTCGCCGCCGTCGCCGCCGCCGCCGTCACCGTCACTCTCACTCTCGTCTGAGCTCAACGGGCCGTCGAGAAGCATTTTGTCGGTGAAGGAGCGGGAGAAGGAGAGCGTATGGCGGCGCGACGGAAGCGACTGGGGTTGCCAATTTAAAGGTCTATTTAAAAGTCACCTGCCTTTTATTATGCTGCCATTTTCCGTACTTGCGCATGCGTGAAACTCATGCCTAATGACGCATCTTAAGCAGCGAAACCATGACTGAGGATCCTTCCCTTTTTTTAGGATGGAAACTCTGCCCAGTGACTTTTTTTTTCTTATGTCATCGAAAGGCTCAAAGAGCTCTAACTTGGGCAACCAGACAGACGACGCAAGCGCGCGTGCGCAATGAAGACGTCTGGGCGAGCACACAAGACAGACGTACTTTACTCTATGGGTGTGAGTGTGTTTAGCTTCGAGCAGCGCGAACAGGTGGAGAGAGAGATAAGAAATGGAAGACTCTTCATACACAAGTGCCGAGTCTCGACTGCAGAATTGACTGAAATAGCAATATCCACGAGACTTGGAGGACGTCACTGATACGCTACATGATGACAATGCATACGTACGCTGCGCACGAGGTGCACTTCTTTGTACTGAGAATTGCAGACACGGCCTAAACACGAGCATTACACTTTGCATCACTGTGAATATTCTCGCAATTCTTTTACTCATGCGGCTATTTCATCAGGTATTCTGAAGAATAACTTGGCCGCCAACTTTTTCGTCTCATGAGTCACTTCAGTCGAGGAAAATGCCGGAGGAACCTCAACAAGGCCGGGCCCAGGTGAAGCGACGCCAAGAAGAACAAGAGGCGCCGGGAGCCTTTCTTCTTGATGAGACTCCGCACGTAGAACGAGTCGATCAGTTTGTTGGCGACCTTGGAATTACTTTTGTAATGTCTCATTGGAAAAAAACCTCATCTGCATCAATATATCAGTTATTGAGAATAATGTGACTGACGTCGAGATTAGAGTTGTGATACTTTGTTGGACAGAAACCTTTGAGTTTACGTCCTGCACGCATGTCAGACAAGTCTGACCATGGTAAAATGATGGTGGCGTCCAATCTGTCCGCGTCGTCGTCGTCGTCGTCGTCGTCGTCGTCGTCGTCGTCAATGTCGTCCCACTTAGCATTCAGACCCAACATCGGCGCTTACTTGAGCACGGGAGAGCTTGGTGTATGAGTGAAAATCAGGTTTCAGATCAAAGCTAGTTCTTTCTAGTAACGTGCCCATCGCGCCACTGTTGCTTCTTCCCCAGCCGCCATCTTCCTCGTGATCTTCTACTTCTGGCACTCCTTCAGTCATGAAGCAGACGGAAGTAATAACGTGCGGCGAGAAGAAAGAAAGAAAGACTTATTCTCAGTGTCCACTTGACAAAGACAACGAACATCCTACCTTGGGCCAAGTCGGGGGTGAGATTGACCTGCTGCTGTCGGAACACCAACCTGATTACGAAGAGCTCGACATCTATGACCTTGTTCAGTTAGGAGGAGGCAAGTTAGAATAAACGCTATAGGTACACGTGTATAGATGGAAAGTCAGACAAAAAAGATTTACTCTGATTTGTGCTCTGTATGAGGGGTTCTTGCTATAATTATGATCAACGAACGACGTAGATTCATCCAATCCTTTCATCCTATTTTTAGGTGAAAATTTCCCTAATTTTAGTCAGGAGTTCGAAACACTTGCGACACTGAATGTCAGTCCTGCTGAAAATGTCACCTCCTTACTACCGGAACCCACTGTCAGCAACGCAGACACAGTTGCCCAAATACACCAGGACCTCAATCATCTCCAGCCTTTCAGCTTGAACGAGAAACCTGACATGGACTTCTTAGATCATGACAATTGTCCAAATTCATCTTCTGGATGGCAATCTGAAGAAAGTAGCGACGTCTTGTTGATGCTGATGCAACCATCTCCTTCTGCCGTTGATGTTACAGCCTGGGATGCTGCAGCAGCTCGAGCTGGTGATCTCTCACCCATTATTGTGAAAGAGAAGTCATCAGCATCGGTAGCATCATCAATGATGACGTCAGCAGATGTTTCAGAGCTGAAAATCGTAACCAGTGAAGGCAACAAGACTGCTGCTGTACTCAGTGGGACGACGATGCTTGATCAGGGGTCGACCATGAAGCAAAACCAAGCACATGGTCCAGGAACAACTGGAGAGAGGACGAGTCGAAGCAACATGAGGAAGAAGTCAAGAGCAGTCCAGGATGCGCCTTCCAATGCCCAGGCTGGACCAAGTGCCAGGTGCTACGTGTGCAACGAGCAGGCGGACCGCTACAGATGCTACGGGGGCCGCGTGTGCCTCAGCTGTAGGTAATGCAGATGCAGTAAAACTTTGACGTCACGTCAAGTGAAGTTCTACTGTGCTGCAAATGTACCAAATGATCATCGTCAAAGCATTTCCTCCTTCCATCATATTTTTTCTTTCTCTCTTTCTTGCCTCACATTTGGTTTCAGATCTTTCTTCAGAAGAGCTGTCAGGAGCAAATATTATAGGGTAAGGCCTCGTAGGCCTAAAAGGCGTCCTCACTCTGCTGTGACCGACTCCTTTCTCCAGATTTTTTCATGCTCTAATGACAGTCGGTGCGACTTGGAGACCAAGACTCGTCGAAGATGTCAAGCATGTCGCTTCAAGAAGTGCATAGAGGGAGGAATGAAGGTACAGCAGCCACTTGGCATATACAAAGAACACCACAACAAAGCTGTCTGTATTTTCAGTTTAGGTGAACAATGTTCCAGGTAATGTATTTGTACGGTACTGTGTCAATAATGCACTGTCTAGATAGATGCAGCAACCTACGACTTTTTTTTATTTACTGAAATTGGAAAAATTGCAGCTAGTGTACCAGTTGAAGGTTGATGTCCATAGGTGAGGTCAAAAGTACAACAAACATAGAGCTAACTGACTCGATGTTCGTACTCATGCCAGGTGGAAAATGTTCTCTCTGAGGAGGAACGCAATCGCAGATTTAATAAACTCACCAAGAAAGGCGTGCTCGCGGCCTCTCCGGAGGAAATCACGACGTCGTCGACAACACTGGGACTAGCTGGAGATTGGGCACGATTTCCGTCGACGATCCTGCCCAGAGACAACATCACCAAGATCACTAGAGCGGTGAGTTTCCAGAAGTTGACTCGCTCGAGATGACAGACTCGTCGGCAATCAGTCTTCTCAAAGGTTCGTGAGGTGTGCATCGAGAGCAAGACGACCTTCCTCTTGTCCAACTCCGACTTTCTCAAGGAGTACACGATGCTCGCCTACTTCGGCGGCAGAATTAGCAAGGCGGCGTTTAGGAAGTACTGCCAGATGCAACATCAGTTCCTCTGGCATCTACACATAAAACAACAGGAAATTGCAGGTGGGTATGTACGGTGTACATATGTACCGTTCTAGGTTAAAAGTGATGGAAAAGTACCGTACTCGACCTGTAAAAAAACCTCGGTAGGATTGGAGCTTTCCCTTGATGATCGGCGAGAGATGTGCAAGGATAACTGCGGACTCTTGACCTGCATCATCATGGCGTCTAATCTCGTTGAAAAGGAGTCTTTCTGGGAAAGGTTAGCTTGGCCGTTTATGAGGTCATAATAGCCGTTACTGTAATGTTCTTCTGATCTAGGTATTTCGACGGCCTCGTACGCGCTGGCCACTTACCTGGAGTGAGCGACCTCACTCTTAAGTTGGCGGCCGTGGCCCTGAGCGCCAGGCGCGCCACTTGGGAGTACCACCAGTTCTTCCCCAGCGAGTGGGCCGGCGGCGACATGAACGCGGAGTTGCGTCACATGGTCATCATGCGTAGGATCAACGGGTGGCCCAGGGACTCCGGCAGAGATCCTCTGGACATGAGCCAGCTGTACCTCTTGTATGGGGTAGCCCTGCTCACCCCCTCCACCAAGGTGGTCTTAAAGCAGGCACACAGGGTGGAGAAGTTGCGCGACTGGTTGACCCACCAACTGGGCCGATATTTGGCCGGCCGCTATGGCGCCGACGAGGGCAGGAATAGGCTGGTGGAAGGGATGAGGACGATCTCTCTAGCCAGAGAAGCACTGGAGATTCAAGAGCGAGTGGGAATGGTATGAACGAGAACAATTGAGACAAAAGAGCATTTTTATACCCGTATCATACTTGTAGCTGCAGACATCCATATATATATAAAAGGACTGAATACATGGGTACGCACCTGCACACCACGCTGTACCTTGATGCACAATGCAGGTGTACGTATATGCTATGCACGAGTACAACAATACGCGCGCGCAGTGGAACGCTCAACGGTTAAAACAAGTATGCCTTAGGTTGCGCGATTGGAATATCGATAGTTGCGCGGGATTGTCAGCGGAGAGTAATAAACAAATATTGAATGAAAAGATCAAAAGACCTTACCGGGGCGGGGCGGGGACTTGACTTCTCTCGTCACAATGGCCTCTTCCGCCGCCTCCGAGTCAGACGTCGACGCCACCATCTTCCCCTTCCAGGATCTGCGTCCCGGTCACGATCCATTCCACCCGTATAAGGGCAGGAGAGACAACGAGGAGAGCATCATCGTCATTGATAATGGCAAGATTGGATTTGACGTGACTCTGTACTGAACTTTGTGCATCAGACAGTATTTCAATCTTAAGGATCCTTCAATATCCGTATGGGATGGCACTTGGACGACGACCCGCTGTTAGTCTACAAGCCCTTGCTCGCCCGCACGAGGAAAGAGAAGGGCAAGGACTCGGAACTGCTAGTGGCGAACGACCTCGTCGCGCTGGACGCGTTCAGGTAAGAGCGACTTAAGCGTAACTGCGGTCGAACCGCCTGTCAAAAAAAGGACGCGTGTGTCTGTGAAGGTTCAACGTGCGTACTCCATTCGACCGCCACGTGGTGACTCAATTCGAGTCCATGGAGACTCTCCTGGACTACGGATTTGCCCACTTGGGACTCAACGAGGTTGGCGAAGAGGAGCAGGGCAGAGTTAGACATCCTGTGGTGCTGACGGAACCCATGGCGAATCCAAATCTCAGCAGGGCGTGTGAGTTTATGCCATGTCAGGCAATCAATTGCACGCGAGGTATGCTCAAGAATGACTTCTTTTCAGTGATGAGTGAGCTAATCTTCGAGTGTTACGACGTGCCCAAGGTCTGCTACGGCGTCGACGCCCTCTTTAGCCAATTCAGGAATGCCTGTAGTCGCACCTGCCTGATCATCTCGCTGGGATTTCAGAGCGTGCACTTCATGCCCGTTATAGATGGAGTCACGAGCTCTGAAGGCATCAAGAGGCTCAATCTGGGAGGCTTTAACCTGACTGCTTACCTCCAAAGGGCCATACAGCTCAAGTATCCCACTCATCTCAACAGTATCACGGTGAGATGAATGTAGAACAGTAAACGGTGCAGGTCAGGTCAAGGAGATCCTCTTATTTGTATGTAGATACTGTGCAGTTGCTACTTTGTACCTGGTAACTATCGTATTTGACAGCATGAGGACACACGAGAAAACTTTTTTGTGGATCTTTCTGTGCGTACATGAATGCACAATTCCTTGTAACGGTTTCTGATGCTGTACCAAAGATGCTTTTACTAAGTTAAGTAGTGTAGCATGTCCCGCGAGCTTGTAACTTCAAACATGATGTGCTGGGATACACCAAAACTTTTAGCTGAAAACGCGCCTTATAGGCATGCCATCCCATGAAGTACGGGTAGTGCTATCATAAGTTCTGATATCAATTAACCTGACATATGGTGTAGGTCCCAAGAGCTGAGGAAATGCTTCAAAACCACTGCCACGTCGTGACCGAGTACACTGAGGAATTGAAAAAGTGGTCTCGAGAAGATTATTACACCACGTGAGATAAGCTTTTGTTGCACACTTGTAAATTATCGATCTTGGAGTTCCTTTTCTTTCAGTCATGTCCGTAAAATGCAACTGCCTTTCACGCCGGCTCCTCGACCACCGCCGGCAGATCCCGAAGCCCTACGCCAGAGACGCCAGGAGCTGGCGAAACGACTGGTACAAATGAATCAGAAGAAAAGAGAAGAAAAGGTAAGATATTACAATGATAACGCTTGCAAAGAAAGCTAGCAAGAGTGAAAGCTTGCTCATGATGGGATCAGATCAAGTTCCATGAAATAATTCATTAACCGACTGCTTATTTGCATTTAGTTCATTAATTGCACCATTACTGTTTCAGTTAGTGGAGAACGAGAACCTGTTGAGGTCGCTCCAGACGTGCACAGACCTCTATGAACAGGGATACGAAGACAAGGTCAAAAGAATCTTGAACAAATATGGACTTGCAAATACAGGGATTAGGTAAAAAAAGGGCTTCTTTTAACGTGTCGTAATGATTTGCCCGACAAAAGGTAAAACGGAAAAAAATTGCCATTTTCAGATCAGCACAGGATCTTTCTTTGTTGATACAGAAGACCAAGGAAAAGATTGACAAGGCCAAGGCGGCGATCGATAGGAAGAAAAGGGAGGATGCGATGGCGTCGAAAGAGCAAGAGGTGATGACAACTTATTTGAAGCACCACTTGCTCCACGCATGGAGTTTTCCGTGGAACCGTGGCAGGACGTGGGCAGTTCGAGCATGTCCACTTGTCCGTGCCACATATGTCGTGTTGACATTACTCACATTTTCCAGGGGTTCTTCAAAGGATTTTTGTCCATACCCACAGTGGACCGAATACGAATTGAACTGACGTTGACCTCTTTTCTTTGTAGTCCGGTAATGTCAAGGCCGGTCGTAAGCGCAAGCGAGAAGACATGGACGAGGATGAGAGGAGGAAATTCGATCAATGGATCCTGGAACTTAAGGAGAAGAGGTACTCACGCAGTCATATACTAAGGGAGGGAGCAGGCAACGGGTTCTTTTCCTTGATGGAAAAAAGTAGCTAACGGAAAAGTCTCCAATAATCGGAAAGCTGCAGAAATGGTAGAGATGTTGTCGGCTCAAAGATGCTGCGACACAAACAGTAGCGAAGAGAGGCACCGACACCGCAGGTCGATCTAACCCGAGCGGTTCGTCGTTTCGAGGAATCCGCACCATCAATTTGGTGAGAACACTGGCAGACATCAAAAATCATAATGCATTCTTGTGTGCACTTTATCCGGCGAGAAAAATCGTACCCAAACGCAAAAAAGGGGTCAAGAGGACAATGACGACCTGTCCAAGGAAATACCAGTCATCTGCACATTTTTGCTTATGGCTTGCCCATATGAAAACTTCCGAACTGTAAGAAGCAGTTGGTGCGGCTGTCCCTGGGGAGCTGATGGCTTTTAGCCTTCTTGATACTCTAACACATTCTTGACATATGCATGCATATAGTTTCAAAGGGATAACATATCTCCTAAAAGATCCCTCTTGGGTTTGGAAGCATCACTTAAACAGATCTGTTGCTGACTCTCAGCTTACAGTGAATGTCAAAAGGTTAGAAAATTGCCTTACGTAGGATATGAAAAGGAGCGACTCCTCAGCAGAGAGAGAAAAAGTCGACTTAAAGTTTTTACATATTAATGTTTTACAGAGAAAGTCTACTAGAGCGCCGCCAGGCCCGGCGTCAACGCCGCCAGCAATTGGCCCAACGGCGCACGGCTGCAAGCCAAGAGAGGATGAGGATCATCTCCCAGCTGGCCAAGCACTCCAAGAAGGGCCACGACGACGACTTTGGCAGCAAGGATGAAGACTGGGACGTCTACAAGAAGATCAGTAAAGTAAGTTTCATTCAACAGATACCGTGCAACGGGTATCGAACTTGAAAAACGAGGAAAGAATATACGTACATCTACGTATGTACTGCTGCAATATTCTTGTACCTGTGCCTTTTTCACATGAGGTGTAGATTCGCAAAATTTTTCACAGCGTCAAAAGAGCAATGAGAAAAGCAACCGAGCATCCAAGTGTCTGATTACATGTTGAGACCATTTCTTGTTATACTTTGAAATCTGTCGAAGGTATTGCGATCTGAAGAGGCAGGATTTGACCATCCAGAGCTGTTGCAAGGAGCCTAAAAAAGGGATGAAAAATGAATGGAATGGCCCAGATTCCAGAGTAATTTCTTTAGCTTCATTTTGAGCATCGGGGGCTTCTGTTCATCCTGCTTTCAACTGTACTCACACATGGAAAGCCATTTTTCCCCCAAGTGACTCTTCTTGTCAGTAGAGTTTTTGACACACACGACTAAAGGACTGCACATCCAGTCATGGCGCAGTCATCCCTAACCACGTGACCAGGTCAAGAATTTCTTTGCTTCCACTGCAATTAGATGACGGCGAGTTCTCTCCGACAGAGTAGCAGATTGGACAAACGCGCTGTCCAGGACGATGTACCGTGATATGCCGTGATTTGCAAGTTTTTTCCATTTGTCTTTTGTATGACTGAAAAAAAAGCGACAGGGGCAATCTGTAGTCTTCACGGTCACCGATTTTTTCTCATATCCCGCAAGTCTCAATTTCCTTCAACTTGACAGCCACAACACGACGACTTTCCAAGAAAGTCTTTTTTGCCTCTCTTTTTCCTTCTGTTTGAAACATGAGTTTTAAGACCTTCCTCCCCCAAGGCCGTACTCGTCAACTTGTCAATGTACGAACAACTTAGGCGTTGTCAGCAATTCACTCGATACCATTGAAGGTTTATTAGCCGTATGATGATGGCTTTCCTTAATTCTTCCTCCTCTTATGTAGGATGTCGGGGACTCTGATAGCGAGGAAGAGCAAGTCCAGCTGGCAGAGTACGAAAGTCTACTAAAGGAGAACGACCCAGAGTTCGCCTTGGCCCAGGAAGGACAGGCTGAGGTGTCCCAGGACTCACCAGAGTGGTTTCAGCTCCACATGGCGACGGAGAGGATCAGGGTGCCTGAAATTCTATTTCAGGTGAGGATTAAATGCTCATGTGTCCCTCAAAGAGGTAGACAAATTGGGTCTGCCGTAAATAGCGTGATTCAGGAAGATCGTTACAAGTAAGCAGAAGCACGTGCCATTTAAAAAAAATACTTCCAAGAAGCTTAACAGCACAGCTTTCAAATGTCGTGGAATTGTATTGCAAGTGCAGTCAAACCTCGAAGCTGTGATATGGCTTGGTCAACGGCAAAGATAACGATAAGTTGCGACTTACAGGAGAATAATGATGCCTGGTCAGCAAAAATTTATCATTACTTAGATATCAGTCACAATAATAACTTTGAAATCTTACTGTGTTTTGAATCCAAAGAACATCGCGCGAGGAATATGAATTGCTTCAAGTTTTGTCCCATCTTACAATTTTTACCTTTCTAGGGTCAAATTGATGTCACATTAAGCTTAGATCATGCAGAATTTCACTTAATTGCTCTTACTTATGTTGCCCTCGGCCCAATGACGTAGTCATTCAGACATTTTCAAACTTCAGTAGACTGTCAATGCTGAGTCTCCAAGGTGCAGTTGTTGTACTCAAAGCTTCAAAATCAGTTTGCCACATTAGTGAGAGCTTGAAACGTTTGGTTGTTCCTTCCACATCCTTTTGCAATTGCAAAAAGGAGTGGGGTTTTAGTGACAATGCTTATGCTACACCCTCCGTGGACTGCACGGATGATGTCTGTTGTACTACGATATGCGAGCTTTAAGAAGGAACCTAGTGCATGTACCACATTAAGGCCTACTCTTTTGAGTATTCTCAGAAGTCCTGTCATTTGACCTGACAGCTCATTTGCCACTTTCTTTTCGGAAATAATGTATCCTGTCAGGCTGCAGGTGAGGTCAGTTTCACTCCCATGGATGCTTTCTCCTGGTTGAGCAGAGATGTTGGTCTGCGCTTTCGCAGCTGTGCAACTGTGGATTGTACGACTCATGGTTACCGGTGCACTACATGCAGCTCGCACACTTAGTGTAAGGCTATTTTTCTAGAAGACAGCCCTGTCTGTCTGCCTGAACGCTGAGTCAGTCATCTTTATACCTGTAGCCCTATTTGCCACACTTGAATGAGTCGAAGCTGCAGCATGAAGACAAAAAACTGTAACTTACTGCTCGTTGTGTTGACCTTTCGACCCGCCCCGTGAGGCTTCCTCTTCCTTTTGAAAGGAGAGGGGAAAGATGCCAAAGAAATTGTTGGAAAGTTATCCCTGTTGGGGCCATTTTCGACTTTTTGAAAGGAAAATCTCGCAGACGTCGCTATTACATCTCACTCGCCACAGTTGTGAGTGAAAAAGGAGCCTTTTATGTCATGAGAAACTTTCCAGTCAGCAGGTGTCTTTTCTCTTTTTCCCTTCTTGGTCGCTCGCTCGCTCGTGAAAGACTAGTTTTGACTCATTCCCACAAGACCACTATTGAAGGCTCAAACGCTCAAATTGCGTACTGCACAGATCAAGGCCACGTTATCCCCCACAAAACGTCTCGAATTTGCGACTTTTCCAGCCGTCCATCCTGGGCCATGATCAGGCGGGCCTATCAGAAACTGTGGAATTCATCTTGAAGAAGTACCCGGCAGAGATTCAGGTGAGAAAAACTATTCCATTGTCATGTCTCAACGTACATAGCTTTCTTTGGTTTAGGACCAACTTGCCGAGAATGTGTTCCTGACAGGCGCGTTGGCCAGGCTGCCCGGACTCAGGGAGCGGTTAGAGCGCGACCTCACTGAGATGAGGCCGTTCAGAGCGACCTCAAGAGTGAGGGTGGCCGACAATCCAAGCCTCGATGCTTGGTAAGCTCAAATTCATTGAGTTCAATTCTCGCACGTGAGGCATAATCTTCTCCATGCAGGCGTGGGGCCAGCTTGTTTGCGCGGGACTCCGACAGAGTGGCCGACAGCTTCATCAGTCGCCAGGAGTACTTGGAGAAGGGTGGGGAGTACTTGAAGGAGCACCAGTGCTCCAACAAGTATTTCGTCACTCCCGCTCCAAGCAGTGCTTAAAATACTACCGTGTGTGACTGCGCCAGGGGCAGTTCCTTGGTCACCTCGATCAAGTGGTCACGTTTGGCTCGTTCCACGTTCCTCACCGACTCCAGGGAGAAGATCCAGATACTGCAGCACGGACTTGCTGGTTCAGATATGACTGAAACTGCGTTCTCTCGCTCAAATGCAGAAGTGGATTTCTCTTAGCGGAAGCACACGCCAAATGACAACTTGCTCCTCTTATTGGGCTCGTCGACCGCGTAGACATTAAATTCTAGTCAGGTTTAGCCCCTCGAGGATCCTGCCCTATTCTGCTGAAGAGATGAAGGTCTCTGGACTTAGTGAAGACGCAATTTTTGCGCTAGGCAGCCTCTTCTCGGTGTATTACGTGCGCCATTATGGCCCCGCTTTTATAATTCCCCGAGGACGGAATGGTAAAGAAGCCTTTTTGAATAGTTTTTGCATTCCTCTCACCTAGAGATGAGCACTGGCTTTAATAAAATGGGTCGGACTACTGAAGAGTGTATTTGTTCGAAGGATGGTTGCCTGCTGTCTGCTGCCAATGCTGCGGACAGTACATGTACAGCGCTTAAGAGTGAATAGCTGCCGTCCAGTTAGAGTTTATGTACGTTTTGTACGTTCTTACTGTCTTTATGACCGTGTTTTTTTGAAGTGCACTTTATATTCATCCCGAGCAGAGCGTACTGAAGTGGATGGCAGGAAAGGTCCCTTGTTTATGTACAGTATGTATAGAAATATTCTACAGTCATTATATCTACCGACGGATGTAGACACACTGCACTTGCTGTTGTACACGTATGTCGTCGAGCAGGTTCAAGGTTCACATTAATCCAACCCTTGGTTGCACATTAAAACTACCACATCTAAATCGTCAACCATCATGGTCAATCCCTCCGGAGGGATCTCTACTAGGTGCAGACGATAAAACGTTCCCTCACTTTAGCACCAAATGAACGCACTCCAAGTTTTGTGCGTTTCCCGCCAGGAACAAGTCACAGGCAAGCCGTTTTGTGTGGCCATGTTAAAGATGCTTGGCGAGCAATCTTCTTTAGGTTAGCGTCAAGGTAAAGCAAAACACTACCTTGGATGTCATGAGTGGAGGGGAAAGCCTTGTACCTCCGGGTGAGTTTTGTGAGACGCTACACTTGGGAAATAATGTCCAAAGTGTGAGTGGTCCTGGAGCAAAAGTGCATATCAGTTTGGTTTATAGGGAAGGTTTCTGAGCTTGATATAGAGGGACAAACCATCTCTGTTGCTCCATTTAATCAAAAGTAATCACCTTACAAAGTTGACTGAGTGATATTGCAAAATTGACCTTTTGCGCCCAGATTTGGACGCATTTGGTACCCATTTTATGAAGAAATGAGCCATACTTTAGAAGGAGTTGTGTTAGAGATCCTTCTCACAAACCACTTCTGCAGCACACTTCAGTCAAAAGTTATGGCCTTACAAAGTACACCACATGGGGACAAAAATGGTCTGCTGCTGTGGCACCAATTGCACCGTAAATCAGGGTGCTACTTTCTTGGCAGAAGGGTGTGGTGTGAAAATCAGTGGTCCGATCTCAGTATAATCTTTCAGCACTTCTGAATGAGACTCAGAAGCAGCAAGTTAATGTCAGAGAAGATATACCAACATTAATTGCTGCCTCTGTTATGGAAGAAGCGCAACATTCCTGTTTTTGTCAATCCGTATAAAAGCACATGAATTATTTTCATGACGATGAAGAATCGAGTCGCACGTAATTGTGGCATCAATTGCCTCAGGATCTCAAGTAATACTTGTCGGCAGTTCCCCTTGGCCTCGCAGCTTGCCTTTGGACGTGCGCCGCAGCTGATATTTGTTGCTCCCTTGGGTCAACCCAGTGCTTTCCATGACCTTTCGAAGGGAGTGAACGACATTATTCAGTGTTATTTTATCCTTAACGCTAGGTTTTGCTTTGTTCAGCTACCCTGTTTGATATTTGGTGTCATAGATCACAAAACACTTTCAGATCAATAATAGGTTTTTAAGAAGTGTGTTGTCGGTCTCCCCCACTCAACTTGATATTTACTTTGATGTATGTAAAGGGATCGTTTTGAGCCACTGACTTAACTTCTACAGTTTTATGAACTCTGCCCTGAAACGTCGGGTCAACACTTGGTTTGCATTGGTGTACTATGGTTTTGGGTGTAGAGGCCAATTTTTTTTAAAAAAAAAGTAATTCTGACCTTAATTTCTTGGGCCATTCTGATAGTTTCCTAGAACATGAACTGCGTCTGAGGTGCTTTATTTTGAAACTTTATCGGCATAATAGTCTATTGCTAGCAAAAACATGTTTATGTAGTCCACGGCAAGTAATGTGAAGCAAGATATTTAAAATCCCCAAGCTGACCTCTTTTTGTCCCAGCCTAATATTCACGAACCGAGCCTTCTCTGATTCCACTAGCTCTTCCATATGTTTTAGACCAACCTCGTGCTGGGGTGACTGTAAAGCTCTACGAAAAGAAAACTCCGGACATTCATGCTAGGCAAATCGGCATCGATTACTGAATGGCTGGGAACATCCTGCCCATGATGAAGTCCGACGTCTTCGTTTTCAACGCTTTTCATGGTATAGGTCTGAAGTGTTCCCGTAGGGAGGTTTTTGCTGTTGCGCTGAGCACTCCCCTTTGGTATGAAAGGCCAAATACCGACTTTTCCATTAAAACACCAACGGTGATGATTGTGGGTTGGGCACAACTGCCATCAACGTTACCTTTGCAATAAAATGCTTGCTTTTGCAGCTCTTCTCTGACTCCCTTTTATCCGGCTTTAGCTAAAAGAACATTTCACCGTCATCAAATAGAAAGCTTTTTTTGTTTTTAGACAATGTTCATTACGTCTTGAAAGACACCGTGGCATTGGCATGATGCAGGCAAATTTTGACTCCTATAAAATATTAATAAGACTTATCGTTCTCTGCCGTGAGTTAATGCTTCACAGTATTTGAAATGGACATTAAAGTGCCTCCCTTGGAAACTCAACACAGAGTTGTTTTGGGAATTCCAATTGCCGAGGAAAAGCCTCGCAGCGTTCCTCGTTCATTTAATGGAACTTGACACATCGCTTGCGGTTAAGCTACCCCGACTTTGCACTTTTGTCCACTATTTCCTTTCTTTTTGGACCTGACATCTACCGTAAAGTCCCCGTCAGCGAGGGAATCCTTGGCCAGCCTCCAAAAGCTTTGAATAGTACCGGGTGTCTCAAAGTCGTTGTGTGTTTCATTTTAAGGGCATCTTTGGACTCTGATGGTTGAAATTTAAATTTGTCATTTTTGGCATAGGCACCTCCTCATGCGCAAATTGCTGTAGAATCAGCTTGATCAGTGAAACATTGGCACCAGTTATTATCCGTCCAAGGACAGGAAGTCCACAGAGTGTAAAGACAGAGGACGGGCATCTGTGGAGGTACAACCTTCAACGTCCATTTTCATGCTTGCTAGGGACCACATCATGTCCAGAAGCACCGTGAGTCCCTCGGCGAAGTCAGATCTGGGCCTGAAGTCATTGGCGAAGCAGAGAGTGCAAATGTTGGCACCACAACAGCAGATAAAGCATATCATCAGGGAGGAAACCATTTGTAAGTTTTTCAGGGGAGGGCTGCAGGGGTGTGTTAGTTTTCTCTGATGAAGAAAGCTTTCACTGTGGACGGATACCTCAACGGGACCCGTGACAGGTGCATTGCAGAGTCTGCCAAGGCAGCCTCTCCGCAGCGGAGGTACTCTGACACCAATGAGCATCCGGGAAAGACCAGCATTCTCGGGATAGTCATGTCTGATGGCAAAGCTGTTCCTCTTTTTTGTTCCAAGGGAACAAACGTATTTCTCGCAAAATGTGCAAGAAATGAATCATCCACAAGGTCCTCCCGCCTCTTGATGCCATGTACGGCAAGGATGGGTATATGTTTAAGCAAGATGCCTCGCTCATCGCTGCTAGGCCTTCCAGACCTGTCTGTGGAGGCGCCGAGGCCAGGGGGTCGAAGGATATGTGGCCGCCATCTTCACCCAACCTGACCCCCCTCGACTTCAGTGTGTGGGCGCACGTCGACAAGAATGGGTGCCCGCGCTACCCCCTCATCATCACGAGCTGAAGTCCCTGGTGGATGTCATACGGGCCTCCATGACAGAGGAGTGCATCTGCTACAGCAGCGTGAAGCAGAAGGCGGAATCTTTGAGAAATGAATATGCCATATTCAAGACTCAACAACTTTCAGCAGAATGTAACATGGCTAACTTTCAGGACACCTGGTAGATCTGAGCACATGAAAATGTGCTGCTGCCTTACAAATTGCATTTTTCTTCAACGTGCCATTTCTATACATGCCCAGGAGAAAGGATACCACAGCCTGTCGCTCCCGATTCATCATATTCTTCTCTTTATAGCTAGCAACAACCAGAACATCATCACTTGACTTCGGCAAAGCCTCATTGTGACCATGCAGGTATCATTTTCACATAGAGCAGAATAATTCATTTTTAGAGAAGGACAAATTGCTGACTACAAACAGTTTGAATGTAGAAAAAACATACACGGGTACTTCTCGAAGCCCCTTTGGAAGTATCAGTCCAAACTCTTAAAAAATCTTACGCGGTCAATAATTGAGCTCAAATAATTCTAAGTCTGGCCTTTGTCCAAACAGAGACAGGAGAAATTTTGTATGCAAAATAGCCTTCATCTTCTAGACAGCATGAAATGGGTGATCTTGGAACGAAAGTCCACAAAAGATCAGTTTCAGAGAAGAATCTAAACTTTCCACAGAAAGGCGAACTATTTCTGTAGGCCAATCCAGTCAAAAGCTTTGAATGATTTAACGACGGCGATCATCTTACGCTACCCACCCTGTAGCAACCTGTACAACCCCCTGTCCTAATCACAATTATGACTTGCTCAATATCACCCTGCCCATGGAGTATTTTTTCGTCTGCCCCCACCCATCCCAAAGACCAGTTCACTGACATGCACGCTTCCTCTTCTTGGAGAAGGCCACGGGTGTCACCCATCTGGCAGGGGATACTGGGATAATATTTATTCCATAGGCACGGTTATTTCATGACCTCTTTTCTCCATCATCTCGATGGTGGTGGTTTCTTTTCCGGGTCCCGTCCATTCTGGAATGGAAACAGGAACATTGCCCTCCTTATAAGAATGGGTCCATCTTATCACCGAGTCAAGGTTGGTGTCAGTTGGTCCACTCAAAGAGCAAGTATTATCTATACAGAGGGGAGGGGCCAGCTCACCCATTGTGAACAGCAGGAGGCGGGATCTGACCCTCTATTAACACCCATGCCGAATTAAGACCCAATCGGTCCTACGAGTGTCGAGGAAGATGGGGCATGCTCGTTTATATACTGCGCTACCTACGTACGCACTGCAGTAAGATGGGAGAAGAGTGTAATGTGAGCGCTCAATAATCAGAGCATACGCATCTCTGTACTAAATAGTGAATGTATAATGTGCCCTTGGACATTACCCAGAAAGTTGCGATAGCAACTTTCTTCCCGGTGACCAAAGTTTTAGTAAGGAAGCAAATCGATGCCTGGGAGTAATTATGATAATGACGATACTAAGTACAAGTCATGGTGACCAAATCATGTTGTCATTTCCAGCTGTCTTTGCATGAGACGACATGACAGTAAGCGCGTATTACTGCAGCTTCTCCTAGTGTAACGTACAGTACACTATTGTACTTATTTTTCTGAACGCACCTGGTATTGAGGTCGAGTTTATATGTGACACAGTTCAGCTCGAGGTAAGTGCTGCATCGTCTTCCCTCTTTCCTTGCCGCTCGTCACTACGTATGTGTACGTACGCGCGCGCGCGTGTATGCGCGCGCGTGTGTGTGTGTCTTTAATGTACTTGAGCAAGACCTTGAAGGCTTTGTTGCTTGAACTGATGTGGATGCTTTAACCGACTCTTTTGTGCATTAGTTCAAGTGTGGCTTCACCAGGACCAGTTTAAGCTCAACCACCCGGTAAAGAGCTTTCTTCATCCATTTTTGGGCGGCCCTGACTGATTCGGTCGAAGGATGTCATGAATACTAACGCTGTGCAAGCAAAGCTTGGCCTTAGAGTTGAAGAGGTTCACAGTGACGCTCAATGTGTATGTGTGGGGGGTCTCATTGCATAGACGCAGTGAGACGCAAGGATGCATGCCCAAATATACGCGTCTGTTCACTTTCTTCTGACGAAAATGTTGTGAGTCAAAATTGAGCCTCTTCTCAGTGCACCTCTTTGCTTGGCTGATACCATCTGTTGCCAGCGTCATCTGCATGGACTTCCTTGTCAAAAAAAGCGCCTCTTTACAGGCGTTTTCTTGGAAAGCCCACAGAACCTTTGTCTGGTGCAGTAAGGAACTGATTAATGAAGATTTGGTCGACGTCATCTTGCAACAGAGGTTAACACTCCAAATGAACAGTACTCACAGGTGGAAGACAGTGTAGGTACGTCCATAAGTCGACATTCCTAATCCTTCCTCCTTAATGCAGCGTCCTTATACTTAATGATCTCATTTACTGTGGACTCTCCTCACTCCTAGGCAAAGTTTCTTGGGTAAATCCTCGAGAACGGGTAGCTCAACACTTGCCTGCCTCCCCGCATCATACGCCCAATTCTTAAAGCCAGTGCATTAGACCTAACAGGAAGACTCGTGCGGTGTTGCTTTTCCGGGCTCACCAGCCTTCACGGCCTCTTTCGGGAAGAGGGAGCTTTGTATACACAGCCTGACACTGCTAGAGTTCACTTTTTCTGGAGGATTCTCGAGAGAATTGGTCCTATCGCATTCATTTCATTTATATCGTATAGGTGTAGCCAATGTCTACGTAGCACCACAGGTATATACAGATACCCATGCTAGGAGCCTGCCTGCCTGCCCAAGAAAGAGGAAAAGGAACAGAGGGGGAGACGCTGCAAAAACAGTTGTAACCAATTTTGTTGTGCATTTGACGGGATTTCCAGTGAGAGAGCTTTTTCTGCTCTTGGAATATTGATGAGAATTGAAAAATCCTTGAGCTGACTGTTGTTCTATAGCAAACATGACAGCAGCGTCAGGCTCTTAAAAACGAAGCCTCCTGATAGATCTTCGGCGGCTAAACAGCCATCAACGGTGCAGCCGCGGTAGAGCAGGGGTTCCCCAACTCTTTCTACTGACGACCCAAATCGTCGCTTCCGAATCGCCACGTGCAAAAGAACTTCGATGTAGTGACCTTTGACCGAGTGAACAACTGTCACTATAGCGAACTCTTCCCTGAAAACCGAATTTTTACAAAATGAAACATCCCCCTTGGTGAAATTTGGGAAACATTTTCTGTTGGATAGAATGAAGTTTTGCAAGGAGACTTTTTATAGTGAGATCCTGCCTCCCATATTGTTGTGAATGGTCGGGCTGGTCGGTTTTTAGTATCCCCTTCATTCCACCCTGTGTAATATTGAATCTGAGTGCCTGGAGCAAACTTCCTCAGCTTAGAAAGCAAATGAAAGTTGCTGATTTAGTGATCAAAAAATAAGTTTCCGTGATGGCTCTGTGGTAGGAGACACCACGTGCATCTCGTTAGCATAAGGTGCCATCAATGCTAAATTGCTGCCATAAATGCCCGTGTATGTTGCCAAAAGCCTTCAAGGATATCATCAATTGTCCCTCACCTTTCCCCAAATACTCATGAATATCAATATAAGACGTCGCTTTAGCTGACTTTCGATACAGTGAACCATCTCTCATATAGTAAACTTTTTCTGAACAACTGAAGAAAAGTCTCCTGTCTCATTGAATAGCTTTTCCACGTAATATACTGCGCTGAGGGCCACGCCAAAGTTGCGTGTGATGACGATGGGCTTATCGCCAGCCAAGAATTTTTGCCGCAGTTCCGCCATGCTTGACTACTTGGTTGCTTGTTGTCCAATTTCAGCAACAAGCATACCAAATGAAACCTCTTGTTCAATTCAACCTTTTCATAAAGCGGCAAATTAAGAAAATTTGATGTTTTGAAATCAAACAGTATATTTAAAGTAGTGTCCGAGATCAATGAACGCGCCCGGTATATCGAAGTTCTACTGCATATTAGTGCACTGAATTACCTAAAGCACACAGGAGAATGTGCTGTGAGACCGGGGACAAAAAGTCTTTTCTTTTTTCTGTAACGTCTTCGTATACCACCGAAAATACTGGTGTGCTACACGGGTAGGCGTATTCAGTCGGGGAACCCCTGTCGGAGAAGATATTTTGAATTCGACTGAATTATGCGGTAGCAACAGAAGCAGCATAGTTTATTATCTTCTTCATTTATCACCGGCATTCATTAGTTGTTTCTCGCAATAATACCGGTACCGTCTTAAGAACGTGCACTTCGTGTACGAACAAAATAACCAGCAATTTGCATACAACAGAAGAGAACATAAGCCACGTAGACAGATCTGTACAGTGCTATGTCCTAATGAGAAGCTGCCTTGGCACACACGCATCCATACTGAAGCTTACAGAAAGAAAATGCTAAAGGCGTTTTCGCGTTAGAAATTTTCGAGTTTCCACTGCTGTCGTCGTTTGTGCCATGTGGCAGAGTGTGAGAAATGTCTTTGAAAACGAGTACACAGGCATGTACACTTCAGTACTGTGCACTTATACAGTTCAGTTGGTCTATATAAAAGGGACTCTGAAGTGGAGCATCAGCAACGCTGGAAAGCTTCCAAACGTTCCACTAGCAATATCTTAGTAAGCTACGCCTAGCTTGCTCTTGCAAGACTCCTCGTGTTTTCAGCATGCGTGCGAACGAGAGTACATTCAAATGAAATGAAATCATATTTCTGGAAGTGGCAAATTTCCTTGAAAGTCAATGCCAACAAAGCGCAACTTCTTAGCAGTTGCCATCCACACGTTGGGAGTGATCGGCCGTGTAAAGTTCGACCTCAGCATTGTGGCGTACGATGGGTATCACCATAGCTGTTCAAGTCGACGCTGGCGGAGTTTGGGCCTATCGATTGATCTGCTTCCAGCTTGAGGTCACCAATGCTACCTTGTCGGTGTCCCCAGTGCACGCCGTCAAGGGCATTTTGACAACCTTGACCGTCTATGGCCACATGTTGCCTACACACTGTGTACGTGCCGTGAAAGTCACCAGGGTAGACGCGCCCTCACAGCACTTAGTGTCAGCCACGTACCAGAGAAGCAGAGGGAAATCACATCTCAGTTACGGACTCACGGTCGTAGGAATAAAAATACTGTTTAGTAGCTGGGGGTGCGCGGACAAGATTTCACTGCTCTCGAGTCCATTTTTTCTCATGCTCTTCCGTGTGTGTGTACGCGGGTGAGCGTGCGCGCGCGTGTGCGTGTCTCATGCGCGCGTCATTGCGATATCGTCTCTCCGTAGAGGAGGAAGCGCTCGCTTGCTTTCACATCAACCTTTTGTGTGGGAGAATCACATTGTGCACAAGGCATTAACGTGCACACACGAGCCATCTCCGCCAGCCTCAGTGCGATACCAAAACGGGTGAGCGTGTGACTTCATGGTGGACCAGTGAATCAAGAACAAGGAAGACGAGGAGGAGAGGGTGGAGGAGGCGGGGAAGGAGGCGAAGAGCACGAAGGAGGCGTATCTCCACACGCTGTAGCGAGGAGACGTTCTTCCGGAGCAATCCACGTTGGCACATCAGGGTCGTCTCACAGTCCAGACACAATCCAAAAGAGACCGGTGCAAGTTAAGGACTGTGCGCACACCACTCTCAACGCAACTAGTGAGTTATGACAGAAAAACGTCCCTTGGCTTATGGTGGAGGCATGCTGAAAATGGTTTTCGCCTCTTGCAATGGAGACTTCTTCATTCTCGCGAAGTGAACGTCAAATTCTTCATTAGATCTTCTCCTCCCTGGCATTGAACAATGTCGTAAGCAAACACTCACTGCTGCTAAGCTGTGCATGAGTGCGATTCTTCAGGAGATTGGCCATTCTGTGCTAAAAGTTTGCCTACCTTCTCTGTGGCATTGAAATGCCAGAACCATAGAGTCGTCTGATGAGACGTCAACTTTGGTTAAAAAAATCCACAGTTTCTGGTGCAAGTTACGCGTTTGTAAGGGAAAAAAAGTCTTAGGAGCAAAAGAAAAAAATGTTTTACAGAGCAGGATTAATGAGAATGCGCAGAGATAGCAAGCCTGGATGTGGGGTAGAAACTTTGCGTCGCCAGCCTGGATCTTCTCTCTCTCCCACACACACTCTCTCTCAGGCCTATCTGCGTGTCCTTGTGCAGAGGGTGTGACATGATGCAAGGTATAGAACTAAGATTGAAAAAGGATCCCGGATCGACGCAGTCAGTAACACCGCACCCTTTGTGTCAGGTGGAGCAAGTTCTCCTCCGCTGCCGACGTGTGGGAACCCTCCGCCGCCAGTCTCAGCGGGTCCCCGGCCTTGTGTCTTGAGCGCAGCCGCCTTGTGCATGGACGCGTCCTTGTGCACACGGATAAGAAGAGAGGAGCTCCTGGTACATGTGTCCAACATATGTGCTCTCTCAGTAAAAAAGGAGTGGTGTGCTAAGTTATAACTTTATCAAGCAACTGTTGTTGGCTGCTTCCCTCCCTCCATCTACCAAATATTTCCGCCCTTCTTCCTCCAATCTGCTCGTTTCTTCTCCTGTCCTCCACAGGGTGAGTAAAAAAGCAAAAATGTGTGTGTGTGTGTGTGTTGTGTGTGTGGGAGAGAAATTAAGCTAAGTGTGCTCAGCAGACACAGTTCAAATGTACTCAGGGTATTGCAGCTACACTGAACGCTGTGATTGAAATCTCATCAAAGATGAAAAGGAAAGCTGACACACAGAGAGAGAGGGAGAAATATCCCTAAAAGTTTTGCTTTGATATCTTTGCTTTCTTCTGCTCCCGGTGGGAAGAGTAATGGAGGCAGCTGTAGTATTATAGCCTTGAACCACTTTCAGAAATTGACGATTCTCGGACTTTTTGACCTTTCCTCCATGATTCCGCCGACAATTTGTGGGCACTAAAATCAATTGAGCCCACAATCCCTTGGTGCGAACTGTATCATACCACTAGAGAAAAGGCGACGACTTTTTCTGCTTACCCACACATGAGCAACGACCAATAAAACATGCAGTCGCCGCTCGATTTAGTGAATGCAATTTTAGTGAAAAACATCGATGAAGAAGTAAAGATTTCACTGCTTATCATTTTTTTAGACCTTAAAAGGTACCGGGTTAGTGCACTTCTCACTGGGCAAACCTTGATTTAGTGAAGTTGACTTGACCAAAAGAGTACACTCAAGTACATAATTTCCTGCTTGATCCGTGAGTAGAGTGGACACAACTCGTTGCTCGTGAAACATCTTTACAAACGAAGCTTTCAAGGGTGTGGAGGCTCTGGGCACCGTCACAAAGCAACAGCATCAACATCGTTGCACTTCATATCAATTCACCTTGAGAATGAATGCCTCAAGAAGTTAGACTAAAACAAAAAAACAGACTAAAATTACGTTTAAGTATTGGCTTATTCATTGATAGTTGGTTCTTACAATTTGTAGTTGATTCATGCCTTTACGGGCAAGTTTCACTTTGGTGAAGAAATTCAATTTCGTTTACTTCATAGCATCGACTGTACATGATCAGTCACGTTGTGATTACTTTGAAGGTACGTACAAAACAGCTTAGAGTACTATCGGACGTGACCCGTGATTCATTCACCAGAGGTCCCTGTTGATGCTGTTGCAGCTTATTTGTGCACTTTTGATATCCCAAGTCGAAGAAAACAACAACTCTGCTGCCATGGGTGCATGTGATGAAAAAAACAGACACCACGCACCAGGTCTTGTGTCCTCACTCATCTCCTCATGTTATTCAAAACAAGGTCAGTGCGTGGAAGATGTGAAGGCTTCGTGTGTCGTCGGGACTTCGACACAAAGACTTTTTCTTTCCAACAGCGTCAAAAGTTTTCTTGGAGAGGGGACAAAGTGTGGACGTTGGACGCAAGACGGATGTGGTACAGTTGTTTGATTAGGCTCTCTCCCCCATCTTCATTGGCAGAAAATATCCCAGATCGAAGGTCAAAAAAAAGAAAAAAAAGGCTGCAGAACTAAAAATGTTCCCGGAGCAAAGGCAGCACTGAAGTTGATCATCCACATGGGGCACAGTAGTAGAACTCTGACGGAAATCTAATTGACAAAGTATGACGTGCTGAGTAATTTGCCCTACAATGAAGTGTTTGGTCGATTGGTCAAACTTTTGACCTTTCTTCAGAAAGTTTACCTGCATTTCAGACCTGCACAAAGCAGGAAAAGAAAAATTAAGCAACTTCTCTGGAGATCCACTCGGGATTGCTGCGCAGGGTGCGCATGCCAAGTAGGGAATGCTTTGCGTAGTCTGACATCATCAAGATCAACTTAACCGGTCACGATGTCGAGCGTGCAGCAGCCCCGACCGAGTGACACATTGAGTAGTTGTTTGTTCCAGGCAGGACTGTACAGTATGTGCTGGCCATGTTGTTCCTGACGACGCTTCTCATCGCGCAAAGATTCCCTACTTGCCAGGCGTCGCCAGCACTGTCGGGATTGGCCACCTCTTGGGCACGATCGCGGTCAAGTGGTGTGGTAGTGATTAGAAAGTACCTGATGACCTCGGCCGCTTATTGGTGGCCCGGGGTCGTGGTGGACGTCGTACGTTGTCAAAGGCCAACAAGATTTAAACTCGACTCTTCCACTTCTGCTACCTAAGCCCATGTGACTGGTCAACTTCAGCGCTTGAGCCCCTGAGGAGAGGATAAACATTTTCACTTGTTTTCTTTGTTTCACTCTTGTTTTTGTCGATCCACTGGAAACTCATGTTGGATGTTGGTCCTCGTGGGACGCTCTGGGCCCTAAATGTCTTCATATAACGCGCTATTTACGTATTTCTTTCTGTGTTGTACGCATACTATCGATTGACGCCATATCGCCACATGCGAACATTACCAAAAGAATGACTACACCTATGTGCAGTATTAAATATTGAGGAGAAGGTATTTGCTCTTACTCTAGTCAAGATCATTTACTGCACATGTCACATGCAGAAATGTCAGTGACTGACATGTTTGTCAGCTTCATCTGACTCGAAGAGAGTATTTTCCAGGTGCATTCAACGCAACTCTGGGTTCTCGCACTGACGAGATGACGACAACGGAGAAATCAGGACTTCATCAGAGGGGAGGAGAGGATTTACTCAGCTTCTTAAGGCAGATGGCAAATCTCTCACTAGACGTAAGAACACTTTGCGTCTCCGATACACGGATACGGGCATGTTGAACGTCTTCCCCGTGTCCATCATTAGCAGGCTCTCTTCATTTGTTCTTAACTTCCTAAATTTGCATAGTTCAGTGGGTGTCGGAAAATGAACGCGCCTCCCATCGTTTCTTTCAGGTTCGTGGTGATCCAAACAAGACCATCTTCTTCCCACAGGACTTTAAGGTCTACCACGACCCCGCCACCTACAGCAACCTGAGCGAAAACGTGAGCGACGTCGAGGACTTCAATCCAATCTACCCCAATGACGTAGACTACGGCAGTTGGGGCGGCGATGGTTTTGGCGGCGGCGAAGACGCCGACCAAAGTATGGCCTTCATCGTCGAGGGTGTCGTCCTGACAGTCGTCTCCGTCTTGGGCATCATGGGCACCTCTCTCTCTATAGGTGCTTGAAAGCAGAATGACGTCTGTATGACGGTGCTGAATGTGTGTGGGGTGGGTGGTGGGTGAATACACGCGAGCAGTTTTGAACACATGCCCACGTAAGATGGCGCTCGATCATAATAAAATAGCATAATTTCTCGTACCTCAGGTGTCTTGGTACGACCGTCTGTACGAGAGAGCTTCTCTGCCTTACTCACTGGCCTTGCCGTGTGCGATACGCTCTTCCTGGCCACCAGCCTCGTCCTGTTCGGGCTTCCAAAGCTGTGGATGTGGTTCGCCGAGAACGTCATCAGCACCACGGCTGTGTATATTTTCGGCCTCCTACACATCTGGAGGGTAAGCGAACGATTCGTTGTGCGATTCCTTTGATGGTAGCTGCTTCCTGCATTTGCCAATATTGAGAAGGCACATCCAATTCCCCTCGTCACACAAGGCAACTAAGAAGTTGTTACAATGCAGTTGCTTCAACCGAGCATTGGAAACAGTCGCATTCATCTTCCCTTGTGAAGTCGCTTTTAAGAGATTCTTTTGTGCATATGTTAGAAAAAAGATTATTTGTGTCGCAAAAGAAGCAAAGTTATTCTCAAGAGTAAATTTTACTGATTCTCGAGTGAGCCTGAAACGTTTTTTCTACGAAGAACAAGTGAAAGAAGTGTCAGGGATCTCGAGAGGATGAGAATTAAATTTGCAAGTGAGAATAACTGATTATTTTTCGTGAACCATGTAATTTTCTGCCGTGGAAGAACAGTGGAAAAAAGTAAAAAAACAATGAAGAAAGAAGAAAAACAGTGAAAAAAGTCTTTTTGTTTCGCATACACTTTTTACCCTCGAAAATGCGTGAAAAAAGAAATAACAGGGAGACAGATGTGGAGTTCTTCGGATTGGACTGAGGAAAAGTTCAAAAGTAGTGTTCCTCGCTCTGCTCCGTTGAAGATGCATTCATTATGCGAGGTTAATGAATTAATGAGGGGGCAACATCATCAAATTACCGCATCTCGACTGCCCACCGTGTCACTGAGACCATCCCTAAGTCACTGGCATGTCTGGAACCATATTGCCCATTTCATCACAGTCACTGACTTTTCGGCCTTCTCCTCCGTCATGCCAGTTTTCATCACTTTGAAGCTTTGTTTGCTTACTCATTGCTGTAGAGGTGTAGGGGATGGGGATCACCCTATCTTAGCGATACCAGCAAAATTCTCTTTAACTTGCCTCTATCAAAAGAGAAAAGTCCGCCAAAGAAGAGCTTCCAACTTTGGGGCCTTCGACTCCTCGCAGAAGACACTCACAACTTTATCACCTGGGCTTTTTTTTGGGGGGGGGGGGAAATGCTGAAAGTCATCACTAGATGGTGCTTTTTTCTCAATTTTTCAACGTCACCACGAGTCATTAGACCAAAGTGAAGGGTTGACGTCGACCTTTCCAAGAATAATCATGAAATGTAAAACCACGAGTCACGCATCTCTGTACGTACGGATCAGTGGTCACGCAATGGTCAAATTGTCTACGGCAAGAACAGCGACTCTTAATAACGGACAGTGCACTTGACGACGTAACTGTTCTGTTCGGTGCTGCAAGTGTCCGTTCATAGGCACATTGAGGTCGTATGTACTTAACATCGCTCCGAGAGCCTTTTCCTAGTCTTTGCCTAAGGAGGAAAAGTTAATTACGAAAAGTTCCAAGTGTGCGTACGTGAAAAAGTTTTCTTGTTGTTTATTTACTGTGTACTTGAAGGTAATGTCGACTTCTTGTTCGCTTGTTGGCTCTAGGGAGGTTGGTGGACTTCTCTCCTGCATTCCTGCTGCCTGCCTGCCTGCCTGCCTGCCTGCCCGCCCACCCACCTGCCTGCCCACCTGCCCACCTGCCTGCCTGGAAGCATGCCCCAAAGGCCAATTGTATAAAATTAACCAGAAATAACCTTTTCTTATTATGCATTCTTGTGCCAATGGCAGGAAATCATAGGACTGCTGATATGGGTGTGCGTCACTTTGAGGCAGAGAACTTTGATGTTGACATCCGGCATTGCCGAAGTGACCTTCGAAATTGCAAATCTGAGGACGATACCACCCTTTATTTATTATTAGTTATATCTCTGCAACCTTTAGAATGGAAGAAACAACCAAGTCAAACTTTGGACACGGTCAGAATCTAGTGCGTGCGGGCACAGTGAAGATACTCAGGCTTGCTACGCATGATAGGTTGTGCGATAACCTTTAGTTAGCTTAGGCTGATGACGCAGATCTGAAGGAAGTATCTGGCAACCCTGAGCTTCTGCAACAGTGTCTGCACGGACTAGAGGGTCTGAATGAGGGTGCTATTCGTCTTCAAATTTAAAGTGGATGTCTCGTGTCCGTCCTCCCAGCATAAATTTAGTAACGTCGCTGACTGTCAAGGTACTTCGGAAGCGATCAGTCCAATGCAAGGCAACGTTGCTTCAAATGCACTACTCAAGACGAGAGAGTACAAGACTATGCTGATTTAGCAAGGTAGCACGGACGAGATTTACACTTGTAGCAGGAAGATTGTGCTGACTCAATTCATAGTCCTGCCGGATGACAAGGTTGTGCAAAAGCGAGCCACTTATTGCACGTTGCCATTGAATCGGTCACTTGTCACAAAGGACTTGTTGCAAAAAAAAGCCAAAGTCACGGAAAAACGCTGAGATTCATTGGAATTTGATGCTCACATCTCTTATTTAGACGTCTGGGTGACTCTTGTATCAGTCAGCATTTTACTACAAAAACAGCCCCTTTGATTCAAGGACTGCATTGCTCATGAGGATTTTATGCTCATGTCCTGTAATGCTCATTAGGGCAGTCAAACTGTAGCACCTATTTTTCTTTCAGGTCGGATCGACCTATTTGACACTGTCGGTGACCCTCGAGCGTTATTGCGCCATATGCAGACCATTGGGGACATCACTGCGCCAGACACACCTGTTAGTTGTATCACTGGGTTTCGCAGTGCTCTACAACCTGCCAAAGTTCTTCGAGTTCAAGACTGTGTACCTGGCCAATGGAGAGGCGGTCACGGGGAGCTCGGAAATGAGAAAAAATTGGTAGGGTTCTTTTTTCTTATCCGACAAAACATGTAAGCCATGTAACCCATGAGTTAGTAGTCAGTGGCATCATCGTGGGGTGCATGAAAAGTATTGTGATCGTTTCTAGGTACTACAGCCAGTTTTACGTGTTCTGGAGCAAGTTTCTGCTGATTGAGCTCTTCCCTTACTTCACCATCATCGTCCTGAACGCTCTCATCTTGTTCAAGACCATGAAGGCCTCGCAATTCCGATCAAGATTCACGCAGCAGACTTCCTTTCAATCGAGCCACACCCTCACCACCTCCGCCTTCAGCAACAGCAGCCGTAGACCCAGCAGTCACATCATTCCCCTGCGATCTAAGGCGGTGAACGGTACTCAGTCGGTCGCCAGAGGCAGCACCTGCGCCACTGACGACTTTAAGGAGAGAGATACCATCGCCATCGCCGCTGCCATGACGACCAGCGACCTCTGTCCCGGGTATCGGAGGGAAAGGATCCTGTCCGTGGGAGCTGTGTCGGTCGGCAATGGAAGCAAGGTGACGACGACGACGGCGACGACGGCGACGACGATGACTCGCTCCAACCGCTCATCAAGCATCAATTCCCCGTTCCTGCTCCAGCAACAGCAACGGCATCATGACGACACCTCGGTGCCTTCGATTGCTCCGACTATGGCAACAGCCAAGACGGTTTCCGCTGGAGGCAAGGAGAAGGCTCTGGGAGTGACTTTGATTGGAGTTTCAGTGTTATTTCTTTCCTGCCAAAGCCTCAAGCTGATACCAGATGTGTATGAGTTCATCTGCGATACAGAGTACTGCGAAAGCAATCCGGTTATTGACACGCTCATCAGCCTGAGCAACCTCCTCATGTGCATCAACTCCGCCGCTAATTTCCTCATGTATATGGTCAGAGGGACCAAGTTCAGGCGGGCTTTTATCAGAACATACGCGGGGTGTCTCTGGTAAAGACGAAGAAAGAGAGCAATTCACCTAAGAACTGATCAGCTCAATCCCGTGGGATGTTACTACAACACTTCCGTTCATACATCACTCGTAGAGAAACTGCATAATGCGTACAGTGTTTGTGTTTCTCTTTCTCTGTGCCCACCAACTTCTGGTGCACGAACGTACTGTACCTTTCGCTAACCTCTGAAAAAGCCTTTACCAACACGGGACTTTGGACCAATATCCACGCCTGTGTAAACACGACCGATCCTTTTTTTTTACCGAGGGATACGATAAAGGTCCCAGTTACTTTTACCATTTTGCCAGAGTTTGCACAATGCGAAGTTGGGCCTTTTTAACCCCCTCCCCCCCTCCAAAAAAAGAGAAACACACCCCGACTTATCTTAGTGGATATTTCAGGATAAAACATGGGGTTTGCAAAAGTGGGGACATTCTTTGTGTTGACAATTCCTTGTCAGATTTATTTTGACAATGAGCCCATAGTAACCAAACCTTAAATCTAACACATAATAATTTTTTTTGACAAACACAGATGGCGTGAAATACATCTGTACAATGAGATACACATGTAGCCGTTCACATTGAGTGCGTCTGGCATATGTCAAGATAAATTGCCAACATAAAAATGCCCCTCACTTTTGCAATGCAATTCCGAGGAATCGCCACTCCTCACTTTTTGTTCCAACGCACATACCATACACTTGTACATAAGTATGACAATACATTGTACTGTAAGTTACCTACGTCATGAAGTGTTACTGACTGCAGCATGAGAACACCCGACCAGTACAATGAATAGTAGTTTCTTGCATGAGATGTTGTGTACAGTATAATGTTTCACTCCTAAAGTCGGCCTTGGGGCATTTGTACCCGGATGTCTTGTAGTACGTGTTATCTTAACGGTCATTTCTCGTATGTTTTCAAGTACTTCACGTCGATACTATTCACTTCACTACGATACTATGGCTCAATAAACTCTCGCTCCAAGAGCTACGATTATTCTTCATTCCTCAGCTTTTCTCACTATTAAGCAGTAATTTTGGCCAATGACACGGATTTGAACGCTCTCCTGCTACAACTTTGCCGGCGACAGCGGAGTTCAGCCCCCTGATCACGAAGACCGAGCCGGCGAGGTTGCCCACTTGGTCGGGACGGGCCCGCAAGCAGGCTGACGTGATGAAGAGGTCTTTGCAGAAAGGCCCCCCGAAGGCAACTGAGGTAGGATGCGTGGCCCATGGGATGTCGACGGAGCGAAGAAGATGGCCTCGGTCGCAGTCTTTCTCCGCCGCGGGGAGCACTTCTGCCACCTAACGGTAAAGCGCCTTGGGAGACGGCACGCGCACCGGCACCGAAATGTCCTCACCTTTTGTCCTCCTCGTATTGCTATCCACAGGTTTCCCCTTCGATCTGTGGTCATGCCACCCACTGTCCCCGTGAAGGTCGTCGTGGTGAGGTCAAACGCTACCCTCCTCCTCAGCTCCGTCGTTGAGAGGCTGACAGGTTCATCTACGGCCCATATCTTGTTCGTCAATGCATCACTGACATAGAGAATCTGTTCGTCAGGTGACCAAGTGAGGCCGCTGACAACCACGTGGTTCAGGACCTTGCGACAAATCGCCGGGCCAACATCTACCCTGACAACAAAGTTAACGTGATATGGGCATACCTTTAAGGTGGGGGGTGCTTCTGACCGGAACATACGTACATGTACGTGGTCGACCAGGTAAATTTACACCAAATTAGACATTGTCCAAAACCTCCGGGAGCGCAATTAGAATATTTTGGATTACGTTCAAGTGGGAGACGGATCAATACCACTTTAAGCACGCTGTGATTCACTTTTCAAACCATCAAGTTGTGACGGAGCAATGCTAAAGGGGCTCCATTACAGCTCTAGGAAGGCCCCAGGGCCATGAAGGTTGTGAGGGGACTTGAGTAGGAAAAGAAGGCTTTCTACGATACTATCAACAGAATGTCTGTGGTTCAACGAAGTTGAATTATACAATAAATTATGTTCTACACGCCGGCATGCTTTTTGTCGATATAGCCAAACTAGGTTTAAACTGTACGTGGTCAACCCTGTCAATTCTTTCAAGGCTTTTTCGACCACTTGAACACGTACTGAACCATGCAGTAGCACACCTTGTACAGGTTTTAAATGAGCTGGGTACAGTACGAGCTGCTTATAAGAACACCAGATATAAGAAAATCCGCATGCAAAAACAGATTGCTCAGGAACGGAATCAAAATGCATGGTGAATTCTACCGCATATGAGAGCATTCAAAACCACTTATAAAAACGATTTTCATCCAAATTTGCATCAAAACCAAGTAAAAACCTGCGTAATTTTGAGAACTTCAAAATCCAACCACGAGTAAGATGAGTTTGGACAAAAGAATTGAAGGCAAAAACATCAACTTCTTTCATCATTTTCTCATCTTTCATTTTCCCCCTCTTTTTTGCCATCTCTAGGTACACGATCACATTGCTATGTTTCCTATGTTGTTAATTCTTTTGGCCAAGGTAAGGCATCATATAAAAACGTTTCGGGCTAGAACGGATGGTGTTCTTATAAGCGGCTTCTACTGCAACGGGGAATAAACGTTGATAAGTATAATACGGAATGCCGCAAACAGAAGTTCGAACTGTGCTTCTCCAAGTCTTATTTTACTCCCTCTTGTATGTACTTGTACGCCTTAGCATCACTGATTTTTTAGAGGAGTTCCGTCGCTGTTGAAATATGATAGGCGCACAGTAGCGTTCTTAAGTTTAAGTAAAGTTCCAAGAAGCAGCACGGACATTTAAAAAAGAAAGAAAGATGAAAAGGATGAAAATCTACTTCTCCGCAGTAACGCCGTACTAACTTACTGATTTACCTGTAGAGGGAGCCACTCCTTGGCACCTCCCATTTAGGGATAGACCGAACGACCTTGGAAACTGACGCTGGTATCCTCTTGCATACGCCTTTTGGTTTGGGCATCTCTGAACTGCCTACGTAAAGTTGTCCTTTGGAATCACACTTGCCTATGTCGAATGTCAGCAGCTCCTCATCATGATCACTGCTTTGTTGAGGATTCAGCTCCAGCAACACGCTGACGACTCTGACGTCGTTTTGGTCGGCGGAATGCCCATCCCAGGTGATGTGACAGACTTTGTTGTCCAGGCCTGCCACAAAGTCTTTGCTGGAGTTCTGAACGGGTATGAAGAACCCTAACCTCTTGGCACCGTCATGATGAATCTAAGCATTCATCAATATAAATAAAGCTGTTCGGGTATGTATGTACTGTGTGTACATACACAGTGTGTACACATACTGTATGTATGTATGTATGTATGTATGTATGTATGTATGTATGTATG
>JAAUXU010156369.1_pt1 | contig 32744 bp, 12 predicted proteins | sample 7278151 | NCBI WGS metagenome assembly JAAUXU01 (sample SAMN14350113, study PRJNA611818) | marine sediment metagenome | isolation source: surface marine sediment (1.8m) | place: French Polynesia: Moorea | collected 2018-08 | reverse complement strand
CAGTACCAGTTTTGGTACTGCCAGACAAGGGGAGGGAAGAAGGTCAGTAGGGGTGGACATTGAGCCAGGAAGACCAGGCAAGTCAAAATGAGTGTCCAGATCAGCCAGTTTCAAAGTAAAAGCAAAATGGATCCGATCCGGGTGCGACATCAGCTTCGAGAGCGAGATCAGCTTCAAGGGTGAGATCAGCTTCGTGTCTTGAGTCTGAGTTGCGGCCAGTCTTATAATAACCCGAGTATTGCCGGGCACCTCTGCTAGTTTTATATAAAGTGACCCGAGTGCTGTGAAGGCACTGTATGTACCTCCTGAGAGTAAAAAAGGGAAATATTCCGAAGATTGTGCGTTAAAATGCATAAAAAACAAAATAGTATGTATGTACCTAGATGAATCTCTCATGTATAGTACAGTCCTGAGGCTGTAGGATGCTTTTGCTCCGGATAGGCGAAAAGGTCTTATTGCGAGTTCTGTGTTGAAGGGGATGCCAAGTTTTATATCCCTCTATGTGAGGAAGGCCAAAATTCTGTATTGACCTTAACAGAGTTCATCCTTCTGTACTTGTGCTCACTCCGGACGATGACTGAAGAAGAAAAATGCCAATTGGTCTCTTTGTTCTGCTTGCTTTTCTCCTGCCTGAGTGAATGAGGAAAGCCAATCAGCTAAATGGCAGCCTAAAAGGTCAACCTTTTGCATTTCATCAATCAGTTTTAGCGATTTTGTCGGGAATTTCGCGTATGCAGGACCTTAATGAATTTATTTATTTTTGAAGAAAAACGCGTTTGGAGACAAAAAGAGGACACATGTCAATGTTAAAAACATTAGCTTTCTAACATACTTTGCTTTGCTTCTCCCCCCTTCCGAGAACGAGTGAGGAACAAGCTGGAAAATCAAGAAGCTCCCATTCCTCACCTGAGTCATTCGTGAACGCGTTGTTCACCAAAGCCCATCTCAAAAACCTTGCAGGCCTCACCTGATGTCCCTGCATAACTTTTCTGTCGATCCACTTACCCTTTCTGGGGAGGTATCAGTACTCGTCTCCTTCAGGTTGCTGTGCTGCTGGTCCTTCTTCGCCCGCCTCTTCCGCCTCTCCGGAGAAGGCGTCAGCACCGCCACTGGGTTCACCTTGACGTCTTCCCTCTGACTGTTCCCGACCCTTTTGGCAATCTTGAAGTCTGAGCGCTCAGTTCGTTTGTAGCCCACGGGCGCCCTCCGGTTCCTCATGGCGGGCAGCGCCCGGTGAGGTGGTTGCTGCAGCAGACAAGTCAGTGCAATGTAAAAAAGGTCAGCAACGGACTCCAGCTACCGACCTTGATGTCTGCCTGCGGTTGTTTCAAAGGATGCTTTTGGCGCTCGCTCAAGTCCGCGCACAACTTGACCGCGGCCAAGAACTGCTTCTTCGTCATGGTCATGTCCACCTTATCCCTGCAATGTCAAGCACGTGAGAAGCACTTACAGTGACGAGCAGAAGTGAGTGAACCGAAGCTGAGCAATGCAAACTCGAGCGTGTGCAGCATTTTAGTTTCACTTAAACCGCCAGCACTGCCTTTGATAAATAATTCGTCGAAAAGTAAAAGTAAATAACTTACAATGTTACATTAACATATACTGGCTTTCTACGGATGCAAAGAGGGTCTGCATAGCTGGATAAAACTGTTATGCAATAATTCATGTTAGGAAATTCATTGTCTAAGGCATACGAAACATACGGTATTCACCGCTTTCAATACGCACCCTATGCATACATGCACAAGTTGTGGAATGTTGAAAGTCGCAGATGAATGTTCCCAAAAGTCAACTGAACATGCAACAGAACGAACTCATTGACCACCCTGTACGTACAGGATGCGAAAGTACAAGAACCGTACGTAGGGATACTGATGAGTCATGACTCACAACTCAGCAATACACGTATGTGTATGCTACCTGAATGGTTTGATGTTGTTTGCTACCTGTGTGGCATTAAAGTTACCTTCGTACCTGTATCTACGCTTGTTTTCAAAACATGTGTTTCGAATGCATGGATACCCTTACCTGAGTGCCTCGTCTAACACCGTCGGCCTCCGCAGCACGGCCGTTTGCGGCCGATCCAATCGCCGCTCTCTACGCGGCCGCCGCCGCGGATGCCTCGACTGCCGCTGCTCATTGTCACTCGCGGTCCTCGCGGTCCTCTCGGCTGCCCCTGCCGCTTCCCCTCGCCGCCACCGATGCCGCCGCGGCCAAGATTCACTCAGTTCTTCACTTAAGCTTGTCTCGACGTCGTCCGAGGAGGACGCGGCGGCCGCTGCCGCCGCAGCCTTGGCCTTTGCGGCCGCGGCGGCGACGACCGCTGGCGGCCGCGCGGCGCATTTAGTGATGTGAATCTGCAGCGAGCGCGATCCGAACTCGCGGCGACAAAAGGGGCATTCCTTGAACTTTGGTGGTCGCGTCTGCGGCCGCGGCTCCAGCCTCACCTCGACGTCGCCGGCCTCTGTGACTTCCGAGGTGATGTTCATCGTCCACGCCTATCCCGTGTACTCGAACGCGTCGCTCGCACCCGCGCGTCCGCGTACGTCCCCGGTGTGGTGGCTTGAAGCCAACGCTGACGTCATTGACTTTCCATTCTTTGTTTTTGATCACCTTGTGCAAGCATTGCAAAATGAAAACCACTGTCTTTCTATGTCCAAAGGCTATTTTTGTACAATCTTTTGTCTGCTGCAAGTTAACGTGACATCAATGTTGCATCTGGCAATGACAGACGACCTTTCCCTGGCGTGCAAGGTCAGTCGAGGGTCATCATTTCTTCTCATGTTCGCAGTCCTCGTTCACAAAGGAGAAGAACAGGGCTCACATTACTTGAACACGAACTTTCAGTAGATGTCACAAATCGATGCCGTGACTTTTCCCGGACATGATGAGTCGTGGAATATTTATTGCTATCCCCTAAAGGTCCTTTCCGGATATAAAGGCCTTCATAAGACGAAGGAGAAGTTCTGAAATCAGACATTGTGTACGCAAAAATGTCGTGAATAAGAGAGAGCAACGTTTTCTGTGCTGTTGCTACGTTCGCAGAATTTTGTGTAATCGGTCGGTTGTGTCTGACACAACGGTTGTACATACATTGCAGGGTGAGCTGACTTTAGTGATGCGGCCAAGCAGCAAGTCGTCACTATCTATTTTTTATCAATCCATCAAAAGTACGTGCAGTAAGGTCTCAATTTAACGGTACTTTCACTTTACGGAAAACCTATGGCTAAATCGAGCCTTATTCTTAAAGCGACTCCTTCCCTGTTGCAGTGGGTTACAAACATTCAAAATTTTCATCAAATCGACACTTACTGCGTATGTATGGCATATGCTGTAATACATGCACAACTCGTCTTCAAGACATTCCTCTAAACTAGGTGGCACCTTCAGCAAGGACAATGGCAAAAGTTCATGGGTGTACATTTATTAAGAAAAATTCTAAAAAATGTCTGTGATTCTCATATTCGACACTCAAATCCCAAACAGCGACGCCGCTCCACTTCTTGTGCAGCGCAGTTTTCACCGTGCTAGATTTTACAACGCTCAGTGATTTGGACTGGTGAAGGGCAACAGTAAAGTTTTGTCCTATGACATATCTTCACGTCGTATACGTACAGAACATACGTGATTTTTGGCAAAGGGCCCGTCACTCAGCAGGAAAACCTGGCAAGCAATAGAGAGTTTTACAAAAATCGAAAGTCGATTCTTTACTAAGTAAAACTTCCGTCAGCAGCAAAAATCTTGCCAAAAAGTCGAGGTTTTGTGCACTAATCGAAGTTGCAAAAAAAAATCTAGTTGACAGAAGACCAATGCATGACTACTTTTTGTTCACCCTGTCCTCCAGATGCCATCGATTGAGGGACAGCACGGGAGGAAAGGGTTGCGTTACGTGGTGAGCATTGATGAATGTCTGCCATTGAGTGCGCTCTGTGTAGATCGTGTGGCCTTCGGCCTTCGGAGAAGGACCAAGTTCATTACTACAACGCTGAGTGGCTGGCAAAAGAAGCTTTCAATTTGTCCCAAGCTTTCGCGCATAATTTTGCTTTTGCAGAAAATTGATACTCAGTGTTGCACGCAAAACTGGCTCCACACGAGCTACGGTTGCCAACCACACATTGATTTTTAATTGGTGGCCTCATTATGAGGTCCTGATCAAACACACATGAATTTAGAAATGAACTACGTGTCGTACATGTACAACATGCATGTGCACTCGTCCACGTACGTACTAAAGAACCGTGGACAAGGCGAGCTTCCTCGATCACAAGAAGGCAAAGAAGGGCTACGTAACACTTTTTTTTACTTGCAAGTGAAAACTTTCGGTGTACCTTTATTGTCTCGGCCCCTTGCACTTTCTGCAGACCCGATGATGACAGGGCTGTTGACGGCCCGTTGCACTGACTTTCAGGGAAAAGAGGTGCCAGAGCTGTCTGTGCAAGAATTGGTCTAAGAGACCAAATGCATTTCAGCGTCATTCATTTCATTGCTTCCACTGCACTTCTGGCAAGAGCTTCTTTAGTTTTGACAAGTGTCTCTCTCTTCGTCCACTCCTGCTCCATGTGGGTCACGGTCAGTATTGAACTGCCATTGTGGCAGACGCTTTGAAGCGTTAAGGGGGGGGGGGGTGAGCGAGTTTTGTCAGTGCTGACTAAACTAAGGGGAAGGGGGAAAGTTTGGAAAGTTTTTTGCTGCCAGATACAACACACACATACACACCGATTGGCAGTTAGGCGGGCAGAAGTGCAGGTCGACAGTTGGACAGCAACTGACTCACAAGGCATGGCTAAAAAAGAATCCTTTCCTTACCTCAAAAGACGGGGCTTCTCACGGGGTCGCAGTGCGAAAGCTTGCCTGGAAAGACAAGGCCTTGATCGGAGGAGAACCCCTGTTGCCAGCAGACGGTGGAGCAGGAGGGGGCAATGAGAGGCCTGTGACAAAAGCGTTGAAAAGGGAGCCCCGGGTTACTACGCCACATGTGAACGGACAGTGGAAAGTAGTGGAAATTGAAAGCTCTCCAGTTCCTCCCCCAAGATGACCCGTATCAATGGGTTTTCGACTCCAAAGGCTGCGTCGCGCCAAAAAGTGGTTGAGCAGCCCGGCTCCGCGAAGAAAGTCTACTATGCCTGGACCAGGTATGACGCTTTTGTGGCGCTCTCTCCAGTCAGTGTAGCCAGGTGTGTGCGTGCGTGTGTGGGTGCGTGCGCGAGAGTGTGTGAGTGGGGGCTTTCTAAAGACATACGTCTTTCCCTCTTTTCCTTCCTGCTTGGTTGGCGCAAACATACTACTTTTCGTACTCATATGTGTATGAACAGTACCTACGTACGTACGACGTTCCACAAACAATGCTTGTATTTAGGGTTCTACCGTGAATGAAATATTCAAGGGAGGAGTAGCTGGACCCAACTGATGAGAAGTGCAACAAATAAAGCTCAGAAGTGGTTGTGACGAATCCAGGGGCGGAAATGAAACATGGACATGATTGATGGCAAGCTTTTGTAAAGAACCTTTCAGCACTTCCAATGCTGCCCATACTTTCGTAGCTGGCATATTCATCGCACTCTTTTTTTCGTGAGATTGCCTCATCTGACTTAAATTAATCTATGTCTGTATAATAAGTCACGTTACGACTTTTAGAACTGGTACAAATTGTCATGTCCATTGCAAAAAGTCTGCTGGAGCTGCAACAAAGTCTTGACAGAGTTACCAAAAACATTGTTACACCTACGTGCTCAAGTCGGAGCAGAAGTAAACAAGTGAAGGCAAGCACTCTTGAGTGTTGACACAGGCGCACATCATCACAGTGCATCATCATCATTTTCTTCGTCTACAGCACGACGCAAAATTACTGCCCTCTTCAACTTTGCGCATCTCTGGCAGCAAGTGTGATCAAAAGCAGCAATCAGCAAAAGCAGCAGTCACATAAATCGAGCATGATTTTCAGCATGAAAAGTACTTCTCACCGTATTCAGAATGTCAAATGTTGCATTAAAGCTAAGGGAGGATAATTTGGTTGGCAAATGAAGGTGGTTGTTTTTAACATGTGCTGCTTACGAGTTGTCTTTTTTGCAGTAATGTTGGGTCACACTGGAAGAATCCTTGACAGCTTCCTCCACCCTTCCGAGTTCAAGAAGGGTCACCTAATCTGTTTGACTTAAAATTGGGACTTGAGTCATTATTCCGGGAAAAGATCAACATTTCCGTCAAATCGAAATTTTATGCAATATACTGGGGCTCACATTAATGGCACACTCAGACCAGGAATCAGTAACAGACCAAGTTGACGCCAAAAGTAACAAACAGCGAAGGTTGAAGGCTTCAACTATGAATGGCAACACTTGAAATCATCCAAAGCCTCCTCACGACTTTGCAGTGTGTACCAAAAAGACCACTATACAGTGTACAATTTGATGTGGAACACACACACACCCAGCAACGGTAGCAAACAAGTTGAAGAGATCAATGACCCCCTGGATAAAAAATGTGTTTTCGCACCATTTACACTTCCATTCTATCCCAGAAGAGACTGGAAGGTTATTTTTTCCCCTGTCTGGGTCGTGTATTTTTGCAACATAAAATGTGGTTGTGCAAGTGACTGAAAAAGTGTGAAATTGCAATCATGCAACCCCTTTTCTCCCCCCTCCTGGGCATGTGTGAGGTGCTGCTGTCTCTTTACCTCACTGCTGCGGCTTTCCCATCCCAACCTCTCTCTCCACGGACTTGGTTTATGAGTCCGACGCATGCGACGACTTTGGCGGTTCTCGTCTTGTGCATTTCCTTCTCCCATACATTATGAGGCGGAAGTAGGAGAAAGAAAGAATGAGCCCCAGGGGAGAAAGGGTACAGAGGGGTTTCCTTTTCATACGCACGATTTACTCCGCCGCGATGGTCTAGTTTGATACGAGAAAATTCATTAACCCCAGCAGCGCGCCTGTCCTGAGATAAGAGTTGCCCCCGACCGAGCAGGTCAGGTTGGCGGTGACATCCGCTACGCACGACGCGTGCCGGAAAGGTCTGCACTGAAATTGTGCTGTGCGGGAGGCCCGGTAATTAGTCAGAGTCCACGGGCAAGACCAGCAGCTCCAAACACTCCAAATAATGCGCCAGAGTCCGATATTCAGCATTACATTTACTAGCTCAAGTTCGAGACCACAAGTCACTGTGAGGCACACAAAAGCCTGAGAAACTCTATCATTACACTTTTTGTCTCGCCTTTTTCACTGTCAAGGAAGTGTTCAGTCTACTGTTCTCTCAACTGTAATAATCACTCGATCCCAGAGACGCATGGAGTTGCCAGGAAGTTATGGCAAGCTGGTCTCAAAGATACGTCACATTTGCAATTTTACTAGGTGTGCCAACAATAAATCCCCAAATTGCCAACAGCGCTACATATCAGGGCCATAATGCGATATGGCAAAGAGTTTCGAAAAATACAAGTGTGCAACGTTGTCAAAGCCCTGGCATGAATCATCAGCTGGCTATAATCAACTTGCTGTGTATAAAGCACCTGGCCCTGGTCTTGCTCATACCATACATGGAACTTAGAGCAAACGGGGGCTTATATACTGCATTATGGATATCGATCTGTATTAAGGATTGATAAATATGCCATATCAATGACTCACAGTTTCGTCTGTGCAAAATTCACAGCCATAGATTATTAGGATAACTAAGCATTACTTATTGAATCGGTACCGTGAAAAAGTTATGATATAGAAGGACGAAAAACGTTAAAACAACCAGAAAAGCTTCGCAAAGCTGCAAGACCAACTTACCACATTCCTGGGCTGTGCTCGCGATACTAAAGTAAAGTAACCATCCAATATGTAAAGCGCGAGGGCCGTATAATCGTGTGTGCCGATTTCCAGGTTTTGCGGGGCCATTGATCTGCAAATTCTATTGATGTAGAAACTTAGTGAAGATCTTTTTTATGCCATAGGCCTAATCCAGGGTTGTGAAGAGCACTTGTATCACCGACTTCAAATTGCCAAAAATATCCAACAACTGGTACCACTTTAGGCATAATCCAGGTAACTTGAGACGTGAGAATGGAAATGCTGACCTGGACATGGTGGTGACCGATTCCCAAGATAAGGCACAAAACTACATGGCCCAAGCAGTATCATACCCACCTAGATTGATTTCTTCCTCCGCACACCACTCAGTCCTGCCCGGTAAGTGTCCAGAGGACAACTGGCCATTCAACAGTGCTCAACAGTGCAACAGTGTTGCAAGTTGTCTTGCAGGTTGCAAGACAACCAGACAGCAACTTGCTCCAGGAAAGAGCCAACTGCATTTCAGCTGGAGTTGGATGACTTAGGGCATGACTGCTGCTTGAACCATGAATATGCCAACTGATCAAACCCATTTGCCTGCAGTCCTGGACCAAGAGGTAATCACAAGGAGGCATGAGGCCAGCTACAAGTCATGGGTTTAATACTCAAATAACTTTTTCCCTCATCCATGTAGATACTCGGCAATGTTCTTCAGATTATTCTCATGCCTTTGCTGTCTCCGTGTTGGAAGACGACACTTGCTTCGGGCTGCACTGCTGAAGAATGACTGCTCCAACATAATGACGCTGTTGAGCTCTGTGCCGCTGATGACATCTACAGCTTAGAGCTACAAGATTGATTAATCCATCACATGAAGTTCATATGAAAGTCAAATGGGGTACAATCCTCGTTTAAGTCTGCTCGGTAAATTCTGGCAGGGGAGTGGAGGGTGATCATTTCTTCTGCTCCGTTGAACTGGCAAGATGCCTTGACGTCGTTTGAGCTCTCCTTTCGTCTTCTTCAAGTTTCTCCAGCTTCTTTGATCTGCTATTCCAATCTCTTCAGGAATAAAATGGCGTGAAGGAAGAAGTGGATGGCCAAATTGTACAAGCTCAGGAAGCGTCTGGTGCGACCGACACATTGACTCAATATTGTGGGGAACAATGGAAGTGCAATGTAGCTAAATTATGACAAATGCACTGAATATTCTTGAATTGTTCCTCCCATTGTGATCGGAAGCTCCCCTCTGAAACCAACGTTACTCAGTGTTTTCTGTTTTGCCCAATAAGTGTTAGTTCAGTGACAAAGTTTTCATACGAGTTACCTTGATGAAGTCTTTGTAAGAGCACATTGAAACCTTCACCTTTATTTCCCGTTCCTTACGCGCCCAGCAAATAATCAATTTTTGCAAAGGGTCGGCAGGCAAGATAATTTTGGAAAATCTCGATTTTTGCGGGATTACCTTGTAGACTGACCCTATACGAATATCCAAGTTGAAAAACTTTCAATCAAAAGTCAGCTGTTTGATACAATAAAACTCGGTCAGCAGCAAAATCTTGCAAAACGAAAACGAGCTTTTGTACTGATTGAAGTTGCGAGTATCTACTGTATTTAATAGTATGCTCGCCCTTATGCGCCACCCATTTTGTCGGGTAGGACAAAATACAAAGCGCCATGCATGTGTGTGTTTAGCAGACGTACCTGCAGCCCTCATGCGTTCAACACGTGCACCGCGTTCATCACTCGCTCCGTGCTCAAGTTGACCACGTGGAAGCTGGAAATCAACCTTGCAAAATCTGGAACCCCCCCCCCCGCATATACGGCAGAGTTATATTAGATAAGTAGTTAAGGATAAACGGGTTGCACCTTTTTCCGAGATCGGCATCATCCCAACCGAGAGCAGTCAATTTTTCTGCTATTACTTCGACATCGTGGAATGACTTTCACATGGCCTTCACATGATGTTTCTCCGTGGTTGAAGATGTGAGCAGCAGTGATTTCAGAACAGATGGATCTGTCCTGGCCCAGTACTTCCCATCGACTCCGTCACAATCCGACATGTATGAGAACTGTGGACTTGCCCTTTCAACATATGCCAAACGACGGGTGGTCACATTCCGTGTACGACCCAAATGAAGGTGTACATTAGATCGCGCGCTTCTACTCGAACGCACTGGGAGTCCACTCACTCACTCCAAATGTAAACTGCAACGAACCACGCCGTGGTTCTCTTCAGTTTGCCCCTGTTGTGCACTAGATTAATCTGATTTCAGGAAACTTCAGACAACCGACATGTCAGTTTGAGGTTGGAGGTACCAACCATGCTGGTACCAAAATTCTCCTCCCTGCCAGAATTTACACAGCAGACTTAAACGAGGATTGTACCCCATATGACTTGCATATGAACTTCATGTGTTGGATTAATCAGTCTTAGGATTGATTAACATAGATCTGTGACTCGTATGACTTTGACATGAGCTTCATGTGATGGATGAAGCAGTGTTAGAGCCTATCAACAAAGTTCTGATGTAGGATCGATATTATAGCTGTTTAAAACATATGAACATGCCTTGTTGATCTTGACGTCAACGTTTATATAGTACAGAGTTAAAATAAAAACTAAGGCATCTATCCTCACTTAGTAGTGCAAAATTAACTTAACTCATGTTCATGAATACTTGGTATGAACTCTGTATGCATCAATCTGGTAGGGTCATAAGAGTCTCGATCCATCGTCAGTTTAAGGAAAATTTTGTGTAGTCACTCACAAAACCTCTATAACACTGTCTAGGGGGTGGGATTTCCACGTCAAATTGTCCACCGAAATCGTATTTTCGGTCCACATTGCACTGTTATGAGGACCCTGTGGATGATTTTAAGTGTTGCCATGGATAGTTGATACCTTGAACTATCAATGTTTGTTAGCTTCGGCGTCAAATTGGTCTGATTTCTGTACCGCTGTGGAGCTTGTGTGAGTAACCGTGTGGTAAAAGAAGGAGAACTATGACAAATTTTACTACCTATCGTTTTTCCCTTCACGTTGGTTAGGTTACGTTTGGTTAGGCAACCATGAAAAATTTGTTGCTTACGAAGGTGACCACCTGTGACTTACACTCAACTCATCATCGCTCTTTACCTCCTATCTGATTTAGTCTCGAGGCCAAAAGCTGCGAGGTAGGTGTGTTTTGACCCTCACTTACCTCGCTTTTGTGCTCGGACTCGCACATCTCGGCTCCAATGATGACAAAAATGCCGCCAATTCACATCTTGCCCGCTGCAACGAGTTGTTACCGTGGTTTTTTTTTAAATTGTCCCGTTATTCAACGGATATTGAGTTTATCTAATTTTGGAAGACCTGATACACAGGGTGGACTAAGAAGAATAGGTGCCCTTTCTGACGACGGGCTAAGAACATGAAACTAAAGATCGAAAAAAGATTCATAACCATCATACTGTTTATTTTCTTAGACAATATTCTTCAATATGTCAACGCGTCTGTCTTGATTTGGAGAATCAAGCTGATGAGAGAAATTTATCACAGCAAAACTTCGATATTGTCAAGTCCTCAGTCAGAGGCTAGATTTGATTCTTTCAAGGTTTTGACTACATCAATTGTAACGTCTCCTAGGCTGTTGCCAGGTAGTTGAGGGGTTTTATCGAAGAAATTCGTTACTATGTACTGTTTTTTGTCTAACAAATTTCACATTAAGACATTCTTATACTCAATGTGCAAATGATTTTTGTGCAAATCTCCCTACTTGCTAACTAATTGAGTGTTTGTAGGTCCTTCATTAAGGACCTACAAACACTCAATAGGCTTGAGTTTACCCTGACCTTGAATACTTAGAGAACAAGGGCCATGTGAGCCGTATTCAGTGATGTTGCCATGATTTCAACGCCAAAAAACGCGAGTTTCCTCTGTTCAAACGTTGTTTGCAAGACATTGAATTAACCAATTTTCTCTGCAATTTAGTGTCCGAACTTTACAGGAGTACTTAATTGACGACATCAATGTTGCGAACTATTTTGGGGATTTACTTTTGTTGTAAAACGTCGGCCGGCAGAGAAAACTTGATTGCATCGAGAGTTTTGACTATGTCGGAGTTGACCATATCAAGGTTCCACTGTACTTTTCGTACCAGCTGTTCTCTCTCCACCGATAAATGTACTAGTGAAGAATGGAGGGGGGCTTTAGGTTGGGGCATCGGACCTCGTCGGGCTGACCAAAATCTTGTTGGGCAGTGGGGATTTCAGGCTCTGGCTTGGCCGGCCGCCGACACCTCTAGATTTGTAACGACGACAAGGCGAGCTGCAAATCGTCTTAGTCCACTCTGTCGCATTCTGCTTCAAGGAAATGCCCTCAGATGTGAAAGGAATCGCTCGTTATATGTATTCAGCCACCCCTAGTTGCACAGGGTTATGCAAAAGCTGCAAGATTCAGTTGTTGACAAAGCATACGTGAGACAACATATGTCATTATATTCTATTTATATCATATGGCGATGTCATTGTTGACACTGCTGCGTTGGACCTCCTGGCACACCGGCCCGAACGTTTCTGAACAGCCGATATTACCGCTCTGACCCACCTCGACCGCCTCCACGTAGCTGCCGAGGAGGGCCCCATGCTCGTTGTCCTCGTGAGTTAGTGCATCCCTGTTGGGGGAAGGGGAGTTGGACAGTTAGCAGGAAATACATTCCCAAAAATCTATACTGGGTCACCTTGCAGACTGCACGAGCCCTCCAAAGAGTTCAGGGTGAACTCTGGCCATGTGGCATATTCGCTCTTGCTTACACTGGTGGGGAAGCCACGCGCCTTGCCCGGACTCTTCGGGCATCTCCTTCGCCACCTTCTCCTCGAACTCCTGGATGGCCGCCACGATCGAGACTAAGGGAGCGACATCACCCAGAGATCTGTCGATGGAATGCAATCATGAGGCAACTTGTCCGACTGACACTTTACAAGTCGTATGTGTACTGCACGTGCCGGTGAGTGCGTATTAGCGTACCTAGGTACTGAATTCAGCACTCTGGTATTTGCCAACCTTATCAAAACTCCAAATGGAGTATCCGAGTGCACTTTTTGGCACTACTTTAACTCAGAACTCAGAAAGTAGTAACATTCACAGAAATTTGGCAGAATCACCACAAAAGTGGTCCCCTTGTAACTACTGATTGGAGTGTCCTAAGATCTACTCCTACTGCAGTTGCCGCGTATCCCATTCAGCATTGGGCTACTCTTATCCGCTCTTTACCGTAGATGTGCACAGGGTAATCGAAGTCAATCCTGAATGCACACAACTTCAACCAGATCCCTCAGGAGGGCAGCGAGAGCAGCGGGAAGAGGGAAGATTCGACCCTAAACTACAAATTTATTCAGTGTCACCACTGCTGTGAGAACAATCCAGTCTCAGTTTGTGCGCGGGGACAGAACTGACATCAGCAATTTCTTATTGTGATTTCATACTTTCAACTTGGCCTCTTATGAGACGATGCATAGTATGTTAAGAGAAGCAGAGGCAAGCATTGCTGAAAGATGTTGCAGTTGTTCGTGTAAATCAAAGTTTTCCACCTGTGGCAAGATCTCAGTACAACAGCTAAATAAACCTGTGACCGTGTAGATGACATTTTCTTGCACCCGAGAATGATACCATGAATGACTTAGGTTCTTGTGGCAGTGGCAAAAAGCGCTCGAAACTTAGGATGTCAACCTCAAATCTTAACTATACCGACTACGGTAACCGCAAAACGTTCCTCCATTAGAGTGTGCGGTTGATTTAAGTGCACATTTTCATAACCAGTGAAAAAAAAATTATATTTCTTATAGTTTTTGCACCTCATGTCTTTATTGGTGCTCGAGAAGTTGCATCAGTGCTTGAGCATCAAAGCTCCGTTTTTGTTGCTGCCGAGCGATTCATACAGCCAAAATAGAGGCGAAGGTGATGGCGTTCACATTGAACGATGATGAGGGTTCATCATCAAAACGGTGAACGCCACCAAGGACATCGTGGTCCAGCTGGAAATATCCAGGAATATAATTTGCTCAATCCAGCGGGTCCAGCAGCCTGGTGAATGCCAACATGAGAGTTGGACCTCATCGACGTCATCAAGAAGAATATCGATGGCAACCCTTGGTGCTCAATGCATAGGATAGCCAAGGACGAGACCATGAGTCCAAAACGTCTCCCCCACTTTTCTCAAAATGCTCTTCACTCTCGGGCTACTCCTTGATGACGTTGGACAGGTCTTGGTTAAATGTACGCGCAATTTAATCGCACATTGTACGTGAGGATTTGGATGAAGTTCTGGATGACTCTGTTGCCTACGTGTTCACCTGCGGTAATATCCTGTGCCACTACTGCTTCCCACCGTGTAGGTGGCCATTGGTGAGTAGCCGGAGGTGTAGCCTAATCAGAATGTGGAGAAAAAAATTAATCTATGACGATCACTTGGGGCAACTGCACGAACTTCCTACCGTAGGAGTATCCCTCTTCCTCGTCCTTCTGGAAGAAGAGGAAGTAAGCCAAGAGGAGGAGGCCGCCCAACAGGGCGGTGATGGCTAACACGATGGCGATGGCCTAGAAGGAGAAGAAGAGACGGTAATCAACACAAGTGACAAGTATCAGAAAAGCCTTTCCCCCTCACCTGAAGGGTTGTGACCGTGCCCGAAGTGTTCAGGGTCAGGAAGATCCTGGGAGAGGCGTTCTCCAAGGAGACTGTGCCGTCGTCGTAGTCGCTGAAGGGAGCTACGCCTGTAAAGAATGAAAGGTGTCGTGCATGTTTGTCAGTTGTACGAAGTGAATATGAATGAACTTTGCTATACACAGGCTCGACGAGCCGATACACAAGATGTGAAGTGTAACGGACAGGATTAATTATTTTATTAATTTTTTTTTTTCGAATTTACTTCTCCCTCAGCACTTTTAGCAGTTCAAAGATTTATGCGTCCCCGTCGTTCAGGGTTAGCAGAAAGCCGCGCAAATCTCCAGCAATTGAGATTATAGGAAAGTGTAGAGAGAGTGCAAGGCCTAATGGAGCGTTTCGAGTGCATCCACACCTGAGTAGTCTTCTGCCAACTGTGCCGCTGAGCTGACCAGATCCTCCAGGAACTCCATATCATCAGCACTGTCAATCACTGAATCGTCTCAATTTGTCATCTCCCTCAGGATTGAACAGCAATCCTGGCACATCACTGAACGTCTTTTCCTCCCGCGATGTAACGTTAGTACTCTCTACTGTACGCGCACGTATTTGAGGTCCTACTCTGCGGCAGACGAGATGTGACCACCCCGACGACGCCTGCACAACTGAGAGAGAAAATGTGCAAAACTCTATGATGCGTCGAATTTCGCACGTCAGTTGCTGCTGCTGCTGCTGCACACGATAAATTGCAGAATGTTCTCTCTCCTTTGCTAGGCGAAATAGAACATTTCACGCCTGTTTCTCTACTTAGTGATGCTGGATATTATAACGTAAAAAAGGCAGACGTTAATAGGTGGCTGTTCTGGTTATGCTTCCACATTTATAATAAGTGATGTTGTGTTACACTGTACACAGTGTCGCGGTTTTACTTTTCATCTTTATTCTTTTCAGCTACTTCAGCCTGAGGAGCAAACGAACAACGTGGACGGGACGGAGAACGAGGTTGAAAGCGTCAATGGCAACGAAGATGCTGGCTCCATGCACGTCAACGCAATGAAGTGATCAGTCACGTACGCACGTCACGCAGTCATGACGAACTTGCACATGAAACCGTTCTTATGAACTCATCGATCCTTGTCATGCGGCTGTCGTTGGCGTCGAATCTGACCAGTGGACAGACAACATGAGCAGGACTGGTATGACAGAGGACGAGAGCGAAAAAGTCAGTGACGATGTTGACTTCAGCCATAGCAATGACGATCTCAGTGTCGCCGAAGGAGTTGTGACTATGCAAAATTAGTAAATGAAACTGGTAATTTCCCCTCATGAACTCCTTAACCTTGTGCTCACAAGTCCTTTTTGGAACGGGCTGCATGGAGTAAGCGGCCACAACTACCGGACACCATGTGGGCATACTTCTCTACATGCATACGGTATTTGCACAGTTAGTTATACATATTAGGCTAGACCAATGACCCAAAATTTTGGAATTTTGCTGAGTGCGTCTTTGGATTGGTATCTTATGCCAAATGGCAAGATGTAGTCAAATGGTCTAAAAAATTAACCCCCTTCTCGTGTAAGTTTTACTACTGATCAGTTCATGGCTAAGTGTTCAGATTGAAAAGGTAAAGCTAAACACACTTTTTTTTCAATTTCATGTGACCACCGTCAGCACCCAGAAATTAACTAAGCAGGCCTAATTGAAATGTCGAACTAACATACGTATTTTCTGTGCCCGTAAAAATTTGAAGGCAGAGCGGACCCCAAAAACCGATGATTTCTTCATTCCATTGGACTACAACATGTTGCAGCAACAAATCCTGAATCCTGCAACAAATGTAGCACGCCCACAAGAGATTGAAAAAGTAGGTCTAACCGAATATATGTATGCGCTCCACAAACATAATGGAGGCAATGAACTTTTATTCTTTAGCTCACAGAGTCCCACTGAGTACATAGACATAACGGACACACACCATGTTCCTTAGTCATTCTGTAATTGAAATCTGGCAATACCTAACTGTGAGAATAGCCACAAAAAACGGTTACTCCGGAGATTGTTTTCCCGAGAGCTGCGATGAAGATTGCGAATTTTTCAAGGGTAACGTTTGCACTCGGGAGAAAACTGTTATTATCTAATCGGCGATAAAGCTAATTGCTCGGTTAAGAGTCCAAATCCTACACTGTCGACGTAGACCCACTGGTACGCGCAGAAGCTCAGTAACACGCAGTCAAGCTCGGTCACGCCAGAGACTTTTTCAAGGTACAACTTCACAACCAAACAGACGTTACGGAATCACACAGTGTGAACCCGTTTTAGCGAGCTTACGCTAAACGTGGCAACTCTGGTCTTGCGACCTACGAGAGATTGCATGCCGGCAAAAGGTGATGCTGACCTAGCTGACATCGACATGCACAATTCTTGGCACCTTGAACAATCATACAAGATCAGCACAGTGATGTCTTCCTGGGTTTAGGACCCAGTGTTGATATAAAAAACCTACTAATTTGGGATCACACTGTAGACCGGAGAAGTGCACTGGAGGAGAAAAAAATTAGAGTGACAAGTCTGTCCTTCCTTGAACGCTTCATTCCGACGGGACCTTTTTTCACTTGGATGTAGAGCAGCACCTTGAAAAACCTTTCTCGCCATCAGGAATTGGTCCTGAGCAATCCCAAGACATCTGTTACCTCATTTTAGCCAACTACGTACTCTTCTTTGGTTGGGAATGTGAACAGAAGGACAAAAATAACAAGTCTGCGTATCCTGTTCTTCTCGAAGAAGGTTCGATTCAAAATTGTGACTGTGGCATCTTGGACAACCAGAGTTGCCCTCAGGAACTCACACGATCCATTCCAATGTGTCCTCCCTGGAATCATACATGTCATATTGGCATCAAGCCACGTGTTAGGCGCTACTGGCTGGCAACAAACGGTTTATAACTCAAAAATTCTTGTCATGTGGCAGCCCTTAACTTTTTTTTATGAGAGGAGCTTATCAAATGACATGGTAAGTTCTTGCCAACTTTAATCATACAGTCTACTATTTCCTACACAGTTTAAACAGTTCGTATGGGTACACTACTCAAATGAATTCACTTTTCAGACATGCACGGACGAGTCTTATGCAGTGCACTCCTTTTTTTGAGAGGGGGTTGGATGCAGTCCACTCTCGTCGTCAACAATGGCAGAATTGCTCATGACGCCATCGTGCATACGCGTAGCATCACCACTTATGATTACAAAGCTTAAATTGTCTGCTTTCACCGATTTATCTCCTCCAAAAGTCAGCGAGATACGAGACTTTTTTTTTGTCCTCCTGCTGCGTTACCATGACTTACTTACTCACTTGTTCGTCGCAGCTCGCAAGCGTGCGCACAAGTGTGGTCAATTGGGCGTGTGAGAGGGGGGTGACTCCTCAAAAAAAAATCTGGCTTCGTTCCAGGTATTGAAAACTTGCGACACAGAAAGTCGTCAAAAATTTAGCCTTCTTCTTCCCTCTTTTTTTCTGTTACTCTGAGCAGAAAGATGCGTACTAGACATAAACCAAATATTTGTTGGCGCAAGCTGATTGCTATGACAAGAAGAAAAATATGCTAAAATTGGCTTAAAATTTGTTAAGACATTCTTGCGTCAAAGGTGTTACTTCACCCCCAATTTGCCTGACGGAGAAACTTCTCTCCGAGTAAAGCAAAGAGACCATCTATCACTTGATTGCTTCTCCTCAGCGCAGTCTCTCCTGACTGTGCAGGGCTTGGTCGTGCTCAGCTGGAGGATCACGTAGAACTCCTTGTCGGTGTAGGAGGAGGGAAGCCCGTCCAAATCGTCACATCTGCGTACGTGCGACGTACTGTAAATTTACTGCACGTAGATGTGTAGAGACGGGCTAACTCAGAACCTGCTCTACGCGGAAACTCCATGTCTGTAAGTCTGTACGCGACGCGCAACCGAAACAATGTTTGTGACGGGAACAATGACATCATTTAACTAAGAATTAGGACCCGCACGAACTAATAACCTGTTGCTAAGACTGTTGGCGAAGAAAACGGGCCTCTGAATCGAGTCGAATCATTATGCCTGACTCGAGTGGAGATTTTTCCCAGTTATTTTAGCTCAGCTTAGGATAAGTTCGGTGTTGCTACAGATTGGATGACGGAGGAGGACCTTTCACGAAATAAGTATATCCTGAAACTAAGCGGTAAAATTTTATCAATAAGTTAATTCTTTTATTTTATCAGTAATCTCCATTCTCGCACACGACTGTCAGATACATGTAAATAGATGATAATGAATTGCTGGAACGTCACGCACAAGCTTCATTTATGTCGTCGGTCAAATTGTCTCGTTTCCAAAGAGTGAGAATCTTTCTTGCTTTCATGTCCAATTTCTCGATTTGATGTAAGAAATAGCTACCTGCAACTGTTTTATTGTCTATGGTATATTACTGCGTACGTGCATTAATGAGTTCAATGTGAGTCATAAGAAATGTCCGATGGGAACTTTGCTCTGACGGGAGGTGAAGGAGGTCAACTCGTCCACGTGGAAGGAGGTCCATGGTCCGGCATGACCATGATGACATTAGGAGGCAGTCACAGATCAGGTGAAAACTTATGAAAGGAATGGTAAGAAAAAGGAGAGGGTATTTTTTGACTCACACAGTAAGTTCGATAGATCATGGATAGCATCGGAAAATTGGAGGGTTACTCCTCCGGCACAATCTGTCTCGCGATGTTGCAGGACTTGCAGCAGAAGTCCCTGTAGTAGGCGTTCTTGTCGCAGTAGTTGGCCCGTACGATGAGCGCGCAGTTGGCCAGATGAGGCTTGTCCACGCACTCCTTCTTCAATTCTCCCTGCTTTACCCTCACCTCCAGGGAGTCACTCACACTCTCGTGCTCATTGGTAGCTCTAAAAGAAGATCCCAAAATATGAGTTCATTTATTAACTTCCATTTTGTGACCTACAGTATAATGTCTATTCAATTCTGTATCACCCCTGCATATGAGAAACCCACCTGCAGGAGTAAACGCCGCCATCGATGGGAGTTGCCTTGGCCACGACCATCGTGTGGTCGTCCCTCACGTGGATTCGGTCTGTCTTGGGCAGTGGCGTGTTGTTCTTGTACCAGCGCACCACTGGAATTGGGTACCCACGCACGGAGCAAGGTAATGCCATCTCATGACCAAATTCGAACTCAGTAACATCCTTGCCCATGATCACCTGGACGTGCGGGCCAGAATGTCATGACTATAGTGCATGCATGCGTACATAACAATACCACTGTACCTCGATTGGCATTCTGCTGGGATAGACCTTCAAAGTGACCTGCCTCCTGGCCACCTGACCCAAGCCGTTGTCCGCCAAAACGGTGTACACACCTGAGTCGTCGAGAGACGCCGGGGAAATCATCAGCGAGCCTCCGGGCAATCGTGCTACGCGCAGGCCCGCGGCCGAGGCCGCCTTCTCCGATACCACCAGCGGAGCGTCCAGCTCCGCGCCGTTCATTCGCCACTTGATCGTCGGCGGCGGGTTGGCCTCCACACTCACGGACAGCAACGCCGATTGTTCCTCCTCAGCCACTACCAGCTACGTGGAGGAGCAGGAGGACGAGTCATCACTAGCTCCAGTCTAGTACATTACAAGCAAGTATACCTGTGTGTCCATATCAATCTCGGGGGGAAAGGCGTTAGGACAATTCGTTTCGCAGTCCTCCAGGGTGTCAAATCGGTTGTCGTTCCCTCCGCAGCCACTGTAATAGAACGGGAGGCAGCGTTTCTCCAGGGTGTCGAAGTGCCACTGAGAGACCTTGGACTCGCACGTGCCTTCCACCTTGGGCATTACGCAGACCACCTTGGCCTTGGCCAACCTGGCCTTGTGACGACAGGCATTCTCACAAGAGGCCTGATCTACGAAGCGGTTGCGATTGCCCTTGCAGCCAGTGTAATTAAAGGGCTTGCATTCGCCGTCGTCCTGATCGTAGTAGAACCTCAGATAAGACCCGCGACAAGGTCCGGGCTCCAAGGGCTGGAGGCAGACATCCAGGCCTTGTGATTCTTCGGTCAGACACGACTCTTGGCACTTGGACTCCGTGTCAAAGCGATTGTCGTTGCCCAGGCACCCGCCGTACTTGAAGGACATGCACTTCTGCCACTGGCTGTCAAAGTACCACATGGCCACTGCCCCTTTGCACGGGCCAGAGACCTTGGGCAGGTAACAACGACCAGAGCCTGCAGGTGACACGCAGAGCTCCTGACACTCCGTGGCATCGTCAAAGCGGTTCTCGTTGCCACCACAGTCGGACCACCAGAACCTGGAGCAGCCTCCGTAAACGCGGTCAAAGAACCACTTGACCGTGAAGTTTTCCTTGCACGAGCCTTGATCCTTGTCCAAGTGACAAGGTTCTCCAGGGACTTCACCACAGCCAGCAAAGACCTTGCCTCGTTCTGCCTCACTGATGTCATCACTGGATGGGTCTGGAGCTTCAGAGACCCCATCCGGGCAGCAGCCAAACTTGGAGCCAGCACATTCACAACCGAGACTATAGGGGCCTTCGGCGGGAGTGAAGTTGTCTGGGCAGCATCCATGCTCAGACGCTTCACAACCCTCACAGCCTTCCAGATTCGGCCCGCTGGCAACGGTTTCCCCATCAGGACAGCAGCCGTATTCATAAGTGGAGCATGGGCAGCCAACCTGATCAGGACCGGGCGAATTAGTATACTGATCCGGACAGCAGCCGTGCGAGGAGTGTTGGCATCCGCATCCTTCGGAGTTCTCGCCCCTGGCCGTGATCATTCCGTCGGGACAACACCCGTATTTGGAGTCCAAGCAACCGCAGCCTTCCTCGTTGGGTCCCTGAGCTACTCTCAAATTGTCTGGACAGCAGCCAAATTCTGATTCCAGACAACAGCCTTCCATGTTGAGGCCGTGAGCTGGGGTATCGCTAGCTTCACAGCATCCGAACGTACTGTTGCTGCACGGTCGCTCGTCTAGAATGACCTCGTGTAGCTTGCTCTCAATAGTATCGGCAAGGTCACTTGGACTTATGTTTTCTTCCTCAAAGATCTCGCCTGAAGTAGAATTCAGTGGTTCATAGTCTATCTCGTCGGCAACTTCTGCGGCAATTTCTTCCTCAAAGATGTCTTCCTCGGCAAGACCATCAAGATCACTTGCAGTTAAGTTTTTTTCCTCATTGATCTCCGCCTCCGCTGAAGAATTCTCTTTTTCAGAGCCCACCTCATAGACAACTTCAGCGACAATTTCCTCCTCAGCAACAGGACTTCGCTGCTCTTCATTCTCAGAGATACCCTCCTGCTGCTCTTCCACTGTTTCGTCTTGCACCACAAGGTCGGTCGTATCATCATCATCTCCATTACCAGGGCTACTTGGTACCGTATCTTCAACAAGTTCGTCCCCATCAGCAAGTCCTTCAACTTCTGGAGGTTCTTCTATTGGTACTTCAATGTCGTCTTCTGTCTTCGTTTCCTCTTCTTCTAGCTGCTCCTCAAGCTGTTCCTCAATCTCTTGTATGACTTCTTCCTCTGTTTTTCCCGCTTCTTCTTCAAGTTGCTCCCCAATGTCATCTATGACTGCTCCTGCCTGCTCTTCAAGGTGTTCCCCAACGGCTTCCATAACTTCTCCCTCCGTTGCTTCCTCCTCTTCTTCAAGCTGCTCCTCAACCATTTCCATGACTGCTTCCTCGGTTTCTTCCGCGGCCTCTTCAAGGTGCTCCCCAATGGCTTCCAGAACTTCTTCCTCCTTTTCTTCCGCTTCTTCTTCAAGCTGCTCCCCAATGTCCTCTTTGACTTCTTCCGCCGTTTCTCCTGCCTGCTCTTCAAGGTGCTCCACAACGGCTTCCATAACTTCTCCCTCTGTTGCTTCATCCTCTTCTTCAAGCTGCTCTTCCATCTTTTCCAGGACTTCGTCCTCTTTTTCTTCCCCTTCTTCTTCAAGCTGCTCCCCAGTGGCTTCCAGAACTTCTTCCCCTTCTTCTTCAAGCTGCTCCCCAGTGGCTTCCAGAACTTCTTCCTCTTTTTCTTCCCCTTCTTCTTCAAGCTGCTCCCCAGTGGCTTCCAGAACTTCGTCCTCCATTTCTCTCGCCTGCTCTTCAAGCTGCTCCTCCATGACTTCTACAACTTTTTCGTCCGGTCTTTCCGACTCGGGACCCTCTCCAGCGGCAGCGTCTTCGTTAGTGTTGTCCTGATTCATAACGAAGAAGGCTTCATCTTGATTATCGATCTGTGTCTCCGTAATTTCCGGCTCTGATGCAACTGACTCCGTGGCAACGCCGTCCGGCTGAGCCTTGGTGACTGCAGCCTCAGTTTCACGCTCACTTGTCTCGTCAAGGACTGTTTCTTTCTCTATTTCTACCAAGGTCTCAATAATAGCATCCTCAATAGTGTCACCCTCGATCGTGGCAGATTTGGGGTCTGCCTCCTCACTCTCTTGGGAATTCTCAGCAATCCCATCTTCCTCTTGATCCGCATTTGCTTGCTCTTCAGTGCTAACTGCCGAGACTGTTTGGTCAACTTCGGAAACTGGTACAGTCTTATCAGAGGCCCCTTCAACCTCCGTTGCGACCGCCTCCCCAGTCTCATTTTCCCCCGTGGATCCCTCCGGTGGAAGAGTGTCATTTTCTGGCACAAGAGTTTCTTCACCATTAGCCACAGGTTCCTGGCCCTGGTCCTCTTCTCCCCCGACTTCCTGAACTTCTTGAGGTGGTTCTTCACTGGATTCCTCGGAAACACGTTCGCCGGCGCTGCCTTCTTCCAACCAGCCACTCCCTTCCACCCACCCAGCAGCAAGATCTCCAGAACCCGACGATCCAGTGATGTAATCGCCTTCCTCATAGTCTCCTGACATTTCGTAGGAATACAGAGCAAAATTATCCCCAGAGGCTCCATCGCCACTGCCATCACCCTGGGACGATTCCTGCCTCTTGACCCTGTTCAGACTCTCACTGTCACTCACAGTAGGTCTCTCTAATGAAGTTTCTTCTTGTACTATGGCATCACTATTTTCATAGAGTCTCCTGGGCAGAGAGCTCGCTTGGCTCCAGAGCAGAAGCAGCACTAAGCTTGCCAGAGTCAGATTAGCCATGTTCTGCCGCAAGTTCTACGGATAACGCCACACATAGACACAAAAAGCACTTCTTCTCTTTTCTTATACTAAGAGCTGCTTCTGAAGCTTTCAGTCGTCATGTTTTTATGTGTATGCACACTTTCGGCACGCGTCTGACTGACCCACTTATCTGCTGTTCAGGTCAAGTCAATGAGACCAGGAATTGAAAACGGAAAGCTCATTTTTGAGGAGAGTTCATTCGTCTGTTGCTGCCCACTTACTCGTAAGCGCAGAGAATTTTCTTTGGAAAACTGATGCGCTTTCTGCGGGAAAAGAGACAACGCTGACGATGTTAGCGTGAAAAGAAGACAGCGTCCGACTCAAATATTTCCTCCTCCCCCTCTGTTCCTCAGCTTTCCCTGGATAATCTTAGGGAAATTCCGAGTGTTGCAATGACAGACAGACAGGTACAGACGCCTAGCAGCTCAGAATGTACGGATGAGTTCAGGAAAATATTCCATATGCTGCATACATATGCACGGAATTAGCACCCAGTCGCTTCAGTGCATTTTAAGTATAAGTTACTGAGGAGGGAAAATTAAGAGTCTAATTAAACTTCCAGCGTACCAACGACTGTGTTGTCGGTGAGAGCGACTCACTGTTCATCGACTGTTCTGCACGTGCACTCAATGATGCTCTTCTTCCGGATCTCCGTCGTGTGGTTTCCGATCGCGCTGTCCGCGTGCTCGTCATAACACTCGACATAAAGGGTTTGAGTTGAGAAGCAATGATGAAACTGTGGAACGGTAAAGTGAGGAAAACCACTACTTTTCCACATCTTCGTACTGTGCAATCAACCAGAAATCTTTCATCTCGGCTTATTTTCTCCAATATGTCACGCTCAGGGTCGTCCGACGATTCATCAGGTCATGCCCTGCATGTAGCAGTTCGGGCGGTTCGACCTTTCCAAGCCCCAGCATGACAACATACAGAAAATGCATTACGACGTAGTAGTATGAAGTAGTCGAGTGTAACGTGCTAGCCAAGCTCCGTTACAGGGTGACACACACGCACTCACTCGTGGGGGGAATTCCTCCCCTCCTCAAATAAGGGGGGAGGAGGATATACAGTATGTCTTCTATCAGCTTTCCACAAGTGCAGCGAAAAACACTCGCCAAGCCCGAAAAAGCTCATGAAAATCGTTGAAGCATAACCGTGCTTAAGCAGAAATTCATTATGCTGTGTTAGTCGACGTCTGGTGCGTGCGCGCGTGCGTGCGTGTGCGTGTGTGTGTGCGTGCGTGTGTGTGCTTATGGGGGAGGCGGACGTACTTGAACTCGAAGTTTTACCATGTCCCAACTCGACGTCTTTCAACGGAGACGCATAGCAGTGAATCAGATGAATACAATGGGGTTGGACCTCAGTCTGTAGGCCTCCTTGACGAAGGTGCGGTCGGAACTGTCGATGGAAACCGGGCAGGCGTTCTCTTGGTGGCCATGGAAATACACTTCAGGCCCTATTAGGGTTCTCAGCCGCACTCTTTGTGTATTTAAATTGCTTTGTTTGAAATTTTGGAGCAACGAGAAAGCATCTTGACGTGGCTGAGCAACCTCAGCCCAACCGTGTTAACGCGTCTGCGCGTTGGTGTTGGGGCAAAGTACAAACAACTCAGCAGAAAGTTTTATAACGGGTGCATCCCTCGCATCGTCCATGTTGTCCACAGCCTCATACGAAATATTAGACCTACGAGTACACAGACTGACCACGAACGGATCCATCGCTGCTGTTGTAGTTGCAACGTGCAAAGCTTTCATTTTTGTTGCGACGTCGGGACGAACGACGTCTCGGAGCGCGCTCGGGCGCATTCGCACGCTCTCACTTTGGAACGTTGGGCCAGACTGACCTCCTCTGACGGGCTTATTCGATCACGATGTCTTGTTAAAATTTTGGGTAATCGTCTGGCTCCGACATGTCCAGGTCATGACGATATGAGAAGATAAAAGCGTGACCTAAATAACTAACCGGACTTGAGTGAGCACATCTATTTTAAGTATAATGCATGTACCGATCGGTAGGCTACAGTAGAACTTAGTTTCACATATTGTTATCATACATAAATACTCCTTCAATGTTTTGTTCCCAATTTAACTCTTACTTTGGTGTCTTCACTTGCATCATAGTTATGATAGATCAGCACTTTCTCGCAGTCCAAAATAAACTCTCAACAAAACGACACGTATTGGATACAGACTCACTTAGTCTCTCTATCCTCATACGGATCTTTACAATGTATATTTGGCTAGACCAATAAAGGAAAAGTTTGAAATTTTGCTGAGTGCAACTTAGCCCTGGTACTAGTGGGTCTGTCTCTTGTACTGGCACTCTGCACTTGTACTTGTACTTGCTGGTCCTACTTCTTGGATCAGGAACTGGGGGGCTGGTCCTTTTCCTTATGGACTGCAGGGACTTGCACCGTCAAGAGGCATATGGATCAGAAACTGCATTACGACCAGCCGTGCAGGCCCACCAAACTCAGACGAGACATCCCTGCAGAGGTGAGGGACATTTGCACGAAGTAGCTGGAGGTAAGAAAAGACTACGCGAACGACACCACGACCCTGGCATGACATTGCTCCACGGGAGGACGGAGATGGTCCGACCCTGCATCGTGGAAGCCACGCACTTCGCCAAGACCGAGGACGGACAATCTCACCAAGACGGTGGTTCTAAGATGTCGCAACTATTGAAACTCAAACATTGATTGCAATCCATGTTCCACATTCAGAAGACCGATCGCTTTGCACTGTTGCATCAACCTCAGAAGCACCCCCTACACCAAATCCAGGACGCCAAGACGGGGAGGAACTAGCACCTCCCCTGGCTGTACTGCGTCTACATGTAGCTGGAGCTCGACTCTCCATCCCCCGGGGAGAGGCGCCCACGCGCATCGTGATGAAGTGCGAACTTCGCACCCCACAGGTTCCATCTTAAAAAGAGGTCCCTTCCAGACAGAAAGGGTTGTCCACTTCACAGACGGCAGCGGGCGGCGAGTGCGCACCGACATCGACGTCAACCCCAAGATCGGTTCGTCGGGTGGCGACTTCTGCAGTGCCTTTGACAGTGGCTTCGGTCCTGCACCGGACACCCGCCTCCACTTTCAACTGAACATGCTGTCACTGACTGTTGCCGGGAACTTATCTTTGCCTTCCCTGGACTATCGGGTGATACCGATCTCCGGGACGTTCGAGCATTCAACCATATCCTGTCTCTTAGCTAAATGTGCCTGAAGTTCCTTCACAGGCTGGTACTCAGTTGGGCCTCGTTTGCGAGGCCCAGAGTCCAATTAGTCCTGATGTCCTCCATCTTCCTCACTGGAAAATTATCAATGCGGCAGTCTTATTTATTCAATGAAATTCTATAGCACGTTGTTGTCATTTATGACGTAACATATTTTTTAGTTATACGAAACAATTCTAGGTTGTGTCACTTGCTGATAGGAATAGTTTCAGGATTCATCATCATCTGCCCCCATCTTGACGATTGGGGGCAATGGATCGTTCATAAGCTAAAAGAAGTGGACTATTAAAAAAAATATCAATATGGCGACACCTCCAGGTCTCTGTCCTCTGCCTGGAGCCTTCTGCAGGCATGAGGAAGAGACAAAAAGGATCTCTGTAGTGTTATCATTGTATTATTTGTCCAATCCGGGAATGTGAATGTCCGTTCCTTCCAAGTTCTTCTCGATCACTTTGTCCCACTCAGCGACTCTCTCCTGGGTGATGTGGTTCTTCCAGTCACCCACCTGCAGTGAAACAACTGTCTGATCAGATGCGCAGACCAGGATGATGAATAATTATACAGAGTGGGTCAAAATACTATGGAACGCATTGGACTACAGCAGCTTCTTCACTGACGTTAGACACTACGTGGTTGATCCAAAACTACTGTACGGATCTGCCACTGACAACTTTCTGCACTGGCGTTGTGTAGTTACTGAGAGTCGCATGCATGTTCATGTGAATTGTGAGTCAAGTTCTGAAGCCCTCAAGCCGAGCAGTGCACGGGTGGCCTTTTGGCCACCAGCAGCGCACAATGCGCTGATTTTTTGCCTTTATATTTACTGGAGGGTCCACATCAAATTAGCCACTGCGGTGGGATTTTTGAGTATTTATTGTACAGTTGTGGGGAGGCCTTGGGTGATTTTAAGTGTTACCCCTGATGAAGAAAAACTTCAGCTTTCAATCGTTACAAATGTTTGTTAGTTTTACCACCGACTTGATTTCTGTACCATGGTCAGAGTGTTTAATTATCTGGAACCCCTAGAAGATATGCACTGATTTTGAAGCTTTTGAGACTTGTTGAGCCTCGTGGGGGCCAGAGCATCAATAAATATCGACAGTACGTTTAGAGTTAAGAGTGTTCTGACCCACTCCTCATGCATAAACAGTAGTACCATGACTTATTTTTACTTTCCTTGCCCTTGCGCACAAACTTCTTCACAAGCTCCTTGCTTCCTCCGTCCCCAGCTGAACCCATGCTCAAATTTTTCCTGGGAGGAGAGCACAAGAGGTAAGCAGAAGTTGTCACGATCACCATCAGCACTGAGAGTCTCACCTGAAGTTGTCCACGTAGAGGAAGTCATCGAGGAGGAGAATCTTGTACTCGGTGAGGTGATAACCGGTGAAGGCGCAAAGATCCCTGATCACGGAAATCTAAAAGGCCAACAAGACCGCGTAATACTAAGACTGTCCAGACGGCAACTAAGGTTGTGAGCTCTCTACCAGGTCCTTCTTCATATCCTCGTACCACAAGAACTTGAAGTTTGGATGATTCGTGCGCTTCCAGCCATCCTGACGAGACAAGTGCACAATTGTGCGAAATCTTTTAAATACGTTATACAGTGACGTTTCGATATAGTAGAGTGTACGCGATATTGTGACTCTCTCGAGACAGATATGTACATTTTTATAGGAGTCATCTTTTTAGACATGACTCCCTAGATATAGTAAATCTTTGAGAAATGCGAACTTCCCCCGCTGATCATATACTATATCGAGCGTCCATTGTAATTCTTAGACCTGTTCCAAAATGTCAGCTTTGTTTTGTTGTAACGCCAGTTGGTGACGATCGGTGCTGCGGTTGCGGCGGCCATAGCCTGACAGGCAGACCCCCCCCCGCACAGACGTACATACGGAGACTTTGCTTTATATAGAGAGAATATGGAGAGAGATATTGCGTACTGTCAGCTAAAAGTTTTTTAAAATGTATGTGGAGCGTGTACCCTATGTATCATAATGCCTCCAACACTGTTTTAATCGCTAATTACAGCACTATTAATTCAAAATTGCTATAATATCATTAAGGAAGATTTGTTGAGTGAATCAAGAGGTTTCTTTTGATGTGCATACTTTCTGTGTAGCGCAAAGGACAACAAAGTTACAGGCCAAAGTGAAAGACCTTTGGAAACGCATTTACATGCGGATTGAAGCAGGAGACTGGCCTGCACACATTGCGAAGCAGTTTGGCATGCACAGGTCCACCATCTATTCTGTGAAGAAGCTGTACGAGGAGACTGGCAACTTCTCTCAACGACCCAGCTCTGGTAGACCAAGATCAGTCCGAACCAAGGCCATGATTGCTGCTGTAAAGGCCAAAATTGACAAAAATCCCCATCAGAACATTTGCAAGATGGCCAGGGACATGAATGTGGACAAAGTGGCTGTTTCGAGAGCTGTACAGGTGGACTTGAGCATGAAGTTGAGAGCTGTGATGAAGGTGCAGGGGTTGACAGCCAAGCAGAGGAAGAACAGGAAGGAGAAGTGCAGGGTCCTGCTGAACAAGCTGAAAAAAGGAAACAGCAAGATTCATGTGTTCAGTGATGAAAAAATTTTCACAGTTGATGCCATCTGCATGTCCAGGACCAACAGGTACATCACCAAGAAGCCCAAGGATGTGTCCCCAGCCATTAGGTACATGCGCAGGACCAAGCACCCGGCCAGCACGATGATGCTAGGTGTTGTTGGTTTGGACGGAAAAGCCTTCCCTGCCCTGAACGCAACCTATGGACAAGGAAATTGGGTGTGGACACAAGATGGCACCCTGTCACACCTCCAGACGTACACAGGCATACCTGCAGAAGAAGTTAGGGTCCAATGGGTTCTGGTCCAAGTCGATTTGGCCTGCCAATTTGCTGAACCTAAACCCATTGGACTACTACGTGTGTGCCTGTTCTGACTACCATCCCAGCGTCAACAGCTTGAAGGCCAAAGTCGATGAGGAGTGGGGGAAAATGTGGTGTGACACCCTGAAAAGAATCTGCCACAAGTTCAGGTCCAGACTGGAGAGGTGCATTGCTGCCAACGGTGGGATTTTTGAGAAATAGGAGCTGTGACAATAAGCTAACTTTTATGTTTAATAAATATGCTTAATTTGTTTAAAAAAGTACCTGTTATGTGACTATTTCATTTTCACAAAAAAGTGTCATAGGCATTTTGATACATAGGGTAGTGCGTGTGCATACTTCTTATGCAGCCATGTTGCTTTTGACAACATTTATCTGTGGGAATGGTGCACGGAATGCTAGAAATCTCCCCAAAAACAGATGTGATATACACGTTCGCTCCATACATTTACGATTCATTTACCGTAGCAGGGTTCACTATCTAAAATGTTGACTGTGATGAATAAATGCGTGGCCCTAGAGCGAAAGAGCGTATCAGTTCGGTTTCAGAGGAGATCCCTAGTGTTCCGCAGAGCGTATAGTAAGACACACCTTTGGGAAAAAAGGAACAAGTCTTGCCCCAGCTATAACAATGTCTAGGACCAATCGCCATTTTCGAACTAGCCTTCACTAAGATCTAAAAAAAAAACTAATGATGGTTGTTGCTTACTTTGAGGTGATACCAATAGTCACCACATCCAAGCTGTCCCTTGAGGAAGAAGTCCATGTACTGGTCCAGGTTACCTTCAAAGCCGTAGGCGTCCTTAAACAGCTTCGTGTGATGGAAGTAGGATACGCACACGTCCTTGGGGTTGCGGCACACGTAGACAACTAAACAAAAAGCAACATCACTTACACCGGATATTGTTTATCCTGATCTTATCAGCTTTTAGCCCATGGTTAGGTCAATCGAACCCCCACGTCAGATTCAAAGGTTTCCTCAGCTAGATGGAATGTTTCGACAGCATCAAGAGTCAACCTGTTGCCTCCATGATGAATGCCATCATGACTCAGCAGGTCAAACCCGTGAGCGCCCTATTTTGATCAAGTCGTCGTCGGGAACAGCTTGACAGAGTATGTTTAACATGTCCAACTGTGGCAGGTCCACTCAGGGGGTTGCCCAGAGCTATTCCAGACTCCTGTGGACTCTTCTGTTTGATTCGCTCTTAGTAACGCGTCAACTGAAGCTAAGTTAACTGCACCCCGCACTTGAATGACTGTCACCTTTGGCAACATCCATCAGATTTGGAGGTAGGAGCGTCATGGGCAGATGGGTTTTGATGATTCTGGGCGACTTCAGCCTCTCGGTGTAGGTGACAGAGTTGCATTTGAAGAGAAAACTTGCGATCTTCTTGGGATCCTGCAGGTTTCAAGGGAGACAACTCGACTTATCAATTCCTGAAGCAAAACAAAAGCTTTTCAGCAGACCTGTTCAGTCTTCATGAATTCCTTCAAGGCCTCATCTTCCTTGCCCAGTGGCATCTGTTGCGTCATCATGGACGACATCTCCAGAAACGGACACCTCTCCTGCAGGTCTCCCTTGGACTCGTCTGAAGTGAAATCCACACCAGCCACGACTTGCCAAACAAGCTCCTACGCACTGAACGTCAGTCACAACTCTTAAGGTGGGTGATGCCCTTCAGTCACCTGTGTCCAGGTGGTTCCACACTTCGGAAATGTGACGATCCAGATGTCGTCCGGTCGCACCTCCATGCGGTACAACTGCTCGGCGATCACCGCGAACCCCCTGGGCATGTAGACGTTGCCGGGTTCAGACCGCACCTTGGAGGAGAGTTAATGAGAGTCAGCGTCTCATTTACAAGAAACCTCCTCATAATGACTAAGGCACGCTGTAGTCTAACTCAAATAGGTTTCCACCTTTAGTTGAAATCTACGCATTTGTTCGAAATAAATCAAAAACGATTTTATTTCGCTCATTTTTTTCTGGAGTGGGTAAAGTCTGCCTACGAGTGAAGCCTTTCATCTATTTTGGACATGATATTTTATTTGACCTATCGACTTCTTCTGCCATTTCAGTCTGCTACTAGCATAAAAAAGGAAATGTAACTCGAACCTTGAAAGTTGCAATACTCTAGTCTGCGTCCTACATCCTAAACAAAAGTTATTGTTTCTTCAAACCAAAGCATATTTCATGGCAGAACTGACCTGACCTGGTTTAAATTTTGACAAAGGGTTGTTCATCCCTAATCATTGTTAATCCCTCGCGTTATTGATCACTAGCATAGCATCATTAGCATGTGCTATACAGCGCGTTCAAGAGTCTCCTGTCTATTTTCATCGCTAACACCTCAGCAAATAAAAACTGCTATGGACAAGTGAAAGACAAAATTAAGGGCAGCAGAATTATTTCCCATTGTTTCTTGTGATTCTTCGGTCAGCAACTGAATTTCTCAACCAGACATTTTGAAACTAAACGGTAACTTGTTTTGCTAAAAAAAACACCATAGACTTTAGTACCTTAGTAGCAGGTGCATTCGCCTCAAAGATGACTGCTGGGCCAAGCAGAAATTGGCTAATAGGGCTGAAAAATTGAAAGCTTCTAATTGAAAAATTACCAGTTACATCTTATTTTTTTTTCGAGGACACTTCCTGGGTCGTAGATGATCACAATGGCAAGTTTGAGTTCAGTCAAGCCAGTCATAATTGTGGGTACGCGCATGCGCGGTACCATGGGTAGATTTAAGTTAAAAGGTGCTCTTACTGTATACTGTTAAATACGTTCTGTACTGTACCAAGATGTGGATTGTACTATGAATCTTTGTGTGATAAGGGCTGGTCAAGACGGGTGGATTGGATCGAATTGGATTAAGCTCATGTACTTTGATCGCTTTCGTACGCCGCATGCCTCGTGTACATCGTTCACTTGTTCAATGGCATCAGAGCCTCTTCTGACGGGCTCTTGACCTCAGGTTGAGGTCACCCATGACTCGACCGCCTGTACGCCTGGAGATGCCAGCCTCCCTGCTGAGTTTTGCAACAGTGCGCAGTGGATCACGTCTCACTTTGTCCCTGAAGTTGCGCTGTGCCTGGACCCTG
>JAAUXU010094182.1_pt1 | contig 32763 bp, 29 predicted proteins | sample 7278151 | NCBI WGS metagenome assembly JAAUXU01 (sample SAMN14350113, study PRJNA611818) | marine sediment metagenome | isolation source: surface marine sediment (1.8m) | place: French Polynesia: Moorea | collected 2018-08 | reverse complement strand
CCTCAGGACATTGACATCAACTGAAGCCGATCCTGAGTACGACTACCCGCCAAAGCACCCACATGCATCAACAGTACAGGGACACATGTATTGGTGGGTTGTGAATTGGATATCCATCACCACAGCTGGCAATTTGGCTAGAATCAACGGATAATCAGTGGGGATCTAAGGTTTCATGAACTCAAGTGAGACTGATACACAAATACACAAAAGTCAGAGTAGCTTCAGATTCCCAGGACACCAGGTTGTATGATTGGATAGAGATTATCCTAGACTGTGTCTGATGGGTAGAGCACGTTCCTAAAAGCATTTTATGGGGTCCCTTCAGCTGCACTCTGCACCAGTCTCTGTCCAGTCCTATAAATGTTGGGTCCAGTCAAAAGTGGCATATACCGCACAAATCTGCTCAAAGTGCTGAATGAAAGTTTCTTCAACTAAGCCAATCTCTCTGAAAGATGCAGCTGGGAGTCCAGCCTAACGCAGCCGCAGATCCATAGCCTTTACAAAATCAGGGAAAACTGGAATTGGAGCAGACCTGTGTCAGCATAGCCCAACTAAATCGGGATTCACAGTACACATCAGTAGTTGAATTCACAGTGCTATGTGTGTCTGCACTCAATTACAGCCAAATTGCTTTACATCAAGTTGAAATCAATGGGAGGCAGATTACGTGAAAAGAGAACTGGTAGTGCCCAAGTGTTCTTGGTCCCTCCCCTTCAAGAGAAGACTTCATGATATTGTACCTGTATGGCTTTAGGGCTGCATCTCTTCACTTACACATGCAACCCCCCCATATATATATATATATATATATATATATGAATATGCTCACAGATGAAGGCATGTCGATATTCACATATACGATCCCTGTAGCTACCCAGATAGCAACTGACAACACAGTGTTATCCATAACCCAAACCATTACCAGCTGTTGCAAGACCTCCTCCATATTGAGTTACCCATGATTTGCAAAATCAGAGGAGGTTACAGAAGGGGGATCGCTTATGTACTTGAAACTGAGTAAGAGGAATTTGTCTGCCCAATCAAAAAGAACATAGAAAATCTCAAATTACATCTCTGAACATCTTTCCTGTTACTTGTCTGGCTTGTATGCATCCTGAACACCCACCCAGAATGGACCCATATAGTTGAAACAACATTAGCATATTTATTGCACCAAGAGCAGAATCATCTCCTTATCTCACCAAAAACAAACAGAAGTGGGCAATGTACATGAGAGTGCGAACCCATCCAAACATTGGGCATTGCACGAACAAAACAAGTCAAAAATACTTCATTTCCTTTCTTTTAGGTAAATAAGTTAAGCGGAGTTGAGGAAAGACAGTCCTCACCTCACCAGACATGCCATGTTTTCGCCAATGATCCGCCAACCTTGATCAATCGGACACCCCGGAGAATGTGAACGTCACTCCACGTGTGAAAAGCTTGAACAGTGTCAAGATTTTCGAAATTTTCAATCCTTACTGAGTCCTCTTAGGACCTTTTCGCCTGAGGTCTCGCAAAAATGATCCACCGACCTCGATTAATCTGCCAACGCTTGAGAGAAGGGTCGAAAAAATCGTTCTCCATGCGGGATTAATACGTGTCAACGCAGCTGTCTCTGCCAATGGTGTCACTAGATTCGGTGTCACGATGTACATAACGTGAGAATGACAAAGTACCGAATTCACAGTGCAAAAAGTCTCCTTTATAAACGGTGTCAGTGCTTGGGGATTCAGGGTCGCCTTTCAAGTGGAGACTCCATGAACACTGCCTCACCACTGCTTGAACCTTCATTCAAAGTTGCCACATTGGCAACTTTTGGTGGTGACTTCCTTGGAAGTGTCGAGAACTAAGTCCTTGACTGTGGCAACGCGACCGTAGGGAGGGGGGATTTCAACTGCATCATTCATATACGTACAGTATACAAATGTATAATGGCCCTCAATTTGTGTCACTCCACTGACAGTGTGACCCCGCTTACTTTTGTCTCTACTCATATCTGACCCTGAGAGCAGAGTCGACTGCTCGTTTTTTTCCTGCCCACTCTGTATGAGTGACCTGAGCCTCCCATGCTCTGATCCCGCTGGCCTTCTCAGCCTTCGTGTGCAATCAAGGTTTCGTGAAAATGACCGTCTGAATAACGCTCACTTAGTCCAAGCTACATTCAGGTGGGAGGAGGGGAGGGGGAAACGTAACTTAGGAGGAAGAAAGAACACAAAGAACCACAGAGGTTGCGCAGTCGTTACCTTGACATCGAAAGAGAGAAAGAAAGAAGAATTTTGGGGGAGTCTCAGCCATGATTTCACAATGGGAAGTGCAAAATGGCATCCCTAAGTCGTACCTTTTTGTACGAACAGGAAGAAAGTTTGAGTCGTCGTTCCTGTCTTCTTTTAGTAATTAGTCTACCATTCATTTCCGTCAGGTGCGCAAGCACAAAAAAGGAGCTTAAGATTATGTGGAGGAAGTTCATTCCTTGACGAATGGTGAGAAATTTTCTTCTGTGCTGATCTTCAACAAAAGTCGCGAATCACCGAGGAATCACTGAAGTTGCAAAAAAAAATCCCACCCTTAGCGATTCAAGACCCTTCAGTGATTTTTCCCCCACTAGTTTAAGGGAGTCGTGCATGACCAAATCACTCTCACTTCACCTCTGAATCACTGGTGGCCCCTCAGGTAGTGCCGCTGTTTATTTCCTACCTCAGAACATCAAAGAAAAGATATATTAAGGGAAGGCCTTATTAGCACATACCAATGATATTCAGGCAGATGACATCAATACAGGGTGGGGCACCTCAGATGATGCGCTCACTCAGTGTCACTCAACCATTCATAACTTTTGACTGGATTGGCCTATAGAAATGATTCGTTCGAAGACGCTTCTTTCAACCGAAAGTTTTACTCACTTTTGCTCTAGGATCTCCCATTTTCTCGCCATGTGGCATTGAAGACAAAGACTGAACCACTTAAAGTGTGACTGCTGGCCAAAGTGGCCGACTTTGCTCGGGTCATTTTGAGACATGTCTGTCGGTCTGTTTGTCCATCGCTCTTAACTCAGTAACTGACTGATCTCTCTGCACTGTCTGCATGCTCCACGCCACCTACGAGTTCCGTGTCATCCACATGCTGCGCACCTGATCCACGTGGTTTTCCCAACGCACAATCGCATCATTTTTCTTTCCTTTGAATCGGGGTTATCAGGACCACCTCACCCACCACCTCTGGTGCGAAGTTACCGGCATTCGTATCTCATCCCTAGTGTTTCAGAGCCTGGCAACGCTAGCAAGACTTCTCTCCCACCAGAGATCGCTACTGCAGAGCGAGACTCCCAATAGGCACAGACCTAATGGGAATCCTGCTGTAGAAGAATGAATGGTGCATATTTTTCGCCATTGCGCCATCCAACACTGGACATTGCTATTTCTTTCACAGGCACGCGCAAAGGGAAAAATCGATGATCAAATACCGATCGTTGTGCGCTATCTGGTGCAAGCGCCAGGCACGGTTAACAAAATGTATAGCATAAACAACAAAGATACCACGGGACTGTAGAAATGACAGCAAAACGATGATACACGGTCAAAAGTTTGTCAAAATGATGAAATCAACGGGATGATAAATGCTTTTTTTTTAATTTGAGCATAGATTTTTCTGACTTCTTGATGCGCCGGGGCGGTTGCTTGGCGCTTCCATCACCCGACGTGCCTTTTGACGACCCAGCGCACTCAACAGAAGAAGACGGATGGGGGGCGAGACCCGGAGGAGTGGGTGGATCTAATGTGCGTGCACAGAGGATGTAGGGAAAGGATGGACATCACCCAAAAATAAGCTCGCGGTTGGGCTGAACCTGTTTAAGATCTTTGGCTGTGCACCAAAGAAATTTCGCCTCTCGTATCTTCTTTGGATCTCATGAAATTCATTATTGATAGAAATGAGCTCTTGTGTGGTCAAAAGTTGGGCCATCTCACAGTTTCATGAGTTTATCAATGGCCTCTAGCAGCAACTCAATGTATTTTGGGTGCTGAATATCTCTCAAAGCACATTTGAGCCGGGTTTTGTGAAAATCTTGATAAAGGCTTTCGTAGGCCAAATCTAGTTTAAATTTGACTCATGCGCTTTGACTCACTGGACTCATATCCAGTCAAGACTCAACATTTCCCACTCATCCCCCATCCCTAACTGGAACCAGTTGAAAAATGCACTAATATGGCAAGGAGCATGTGGAACCGTGCAAAAGCTAAATTTAAAGCTTTTGAAAACCTGCATAATCGTAACGAAATGGAAATGCTCTGGTGCACAGCCAAAAATCTTTAAAAGTTTCAACCCTACCGTGCGCAGTGAAAAACTGCGGTTATGGAACTTCTACCACGTCTAGATCAGGTTTGACTGGCATTTTTAATTGATCTGCCTGTTTCATGAAGAGAATGGAGGAGAGAACTGTTCTTAACAATGTTTACTTACCTTTGTCAGCCGAAAATTTTCCCCTTTCTTCACATTCTTTGCAGGCCAGATGCCAAAATTAGTGCTAGGGAAACCCCGCTTCTTCATTTATTAACAACCGTCATCTGCTTGGTTCTGACACGATGGGTGTCTCGGCCAGCTCGAGTCCGAAGTCACCGAGCATTGGCGGCTCGTGGCAGTCCAAGCTCTGGTGCATGGACTTGGACGAGGACGGGACACCTTGTGAAGCGAAATGAAGAGAACTGGGAGGGACTCGAAGCGTGGTGTAATTTCTCAGAGAAGATGATACCAATGATTGTCTACAGCTGTGACGTCAGCGGCAGTCTCTGCTTCCAACATGGATACAACAGTACTCTTCCAAGTTCAGGTGGGAGCTTTCCCTGCATAGTTTTGACTTTTGTGTTGCCCGAATATTGACCTAGGAGTGGTACTTCACCCTGGAAAAGAATATAGAGGGCCTCTGGCTGCAGCGCAGCCGCGACGAGAAGGTTCCAGGAGCACCAGCTTCGGAAGTAAAAGGATCAACACCAGCGCTAGTGGCCCAGGTTGGAGGAAATCCAAAAATAAGACCATGACAGACCTTATGGAGTTCCTCAAGAGGTAGCTCGCCATTCGTAACCTCCTGGTGGGAGGAGCACTCGGATCGAATTGTTGGGGACTCTGTAAGTCCTTCGTAGAGAATTTCTCGGCTGATGATTAACTTGATCTAGTAAACTGTATGTTACACGTATACGAAATATACGTATTTTGAGTGTGAGATGCACAGCAAAGACTATTTTCCACTCAATTCGGCTCATTTTAGGGATACGGATGGAAAACGTGAAAGGAGGTGCATTTTAGTGGCGTTAAAGTATATGAAGGGCTTGGGGTCGATGGTGACAAGACGTACTGCCTGTCTGCTTACAGTGACAGCAATTGCACAGTTAATGACGTTATTCACATAAAAGTTGGATGTGAAACTCACAGTAGTCAGATCTTGTGGCATACACTATTAGTTACTTCTTTCACTCTTTCTCAACAAGAAAACTTATGAGTTGCAGTGATGTTGGGCCATTATTGCAGCAGCTGATAGAGGAATATTTGTTGCATGAGCACAATGGATGTGTTCAAGCTGGTTCGAGATGACAACAGCTGGCTTGCGTGATAATTGAACTGTGCGTATCAAGTATGCACTTCCCGCATGAATAAGATCCAAAGTGTGAAATCATGAGTCTAGAAGAGTTCTGTCAAAAGTTACAAGCAAATTTTAATTGTCTGCCTTTTTATTCTGTGCACTGTACAGGCTAGTTACCACATGCTTAACGTGCAACCTAAACATACGATTTACTAACCGTATTATGATTGACCCATGAGCCTCGGATCGTAGGTTTGACCGTAAAAGTTTCTAACATTCTAACATTCAAATTGAGTCAAGCGTGTCAATTTATGCGGGGTCCATCGGGGTAACCATAGGCTCTGAGCATGTCCTTACAACGTCTGTCGCTAAGAGTCACCGTAAGTGCAATATTTAGTTACATTTTGCAACTTATGACCTGAGATGTGACTTGAAAATGTGACTTGTCAATGGCCAACACCGCAGAATGAGCCTGAGAATGACTTTTCAAGCGAAAGATAAAACTAAGTGAAGCTAGCTAACAAGTATTTAATAAAGATGTGTTAAAAAAACATTCCTCTTTTCTTTGCTGCACCCGCAAATGACATATTTCAGCCTGATGGAGGCCTTAATTCCACATCCGTCACCAGAGTTGTTCTTCATTGCTGTCTCGGTTCATTCATGCGCACAAGTGGAACTTGCGGGCGCAAAAACTCGTCCTTGAAAGGACGCGGGGGGGAGGGGGGAGGGGATGTCCCTAAAAGGACTCTTCTCCTAACTGCCCAATAAATCAATGCGAAGGGACGAGAAGTTGTCGTTTAATTCATACAAGACTTTGCCAGATCTGTGACCTCTCGACAATCAGGGTGTCAAAAAATTCCCATCTAAGAAATATGTCCCTTTTCTTTCCTTTTGGTGAAAAGAAGCTAATTTCTTATGTTGTATTTTCCGGGCATTAATTTCTCCGCCTGAGGCGTAGGAAATTACATTTCCCAAGCGAGGAAAATCTCGCTTTTTCTCTCTGTCTCTTCCCCAGGCCGAATATTTCAATGAGCCACAGCGGACGGAGTCTCCCTTAGCGTGTGCGAAGTGATAAGTGCAGATTTTGGCGCTGTGCAGATTACAACAGATTTTTCTGTCCAGGCGAATCCACATTCCATATTGACTTATCCTAGAAGAAAGAGAAGAAAAGAAGTCCAAAATTCTGTTATAGAAACTTGCAGTGAAAGTAAATCAATCTGTCTGGCCATTTCCTGCATAGAAAAAGGTCTGGAATCCATTGCGTGATCGCCCTTGGCCATGGTGCAAAAAAGTTGGAAGAAAAGGGCGCAAAGACTTTTTGCGTCAGAAAGTTTAGGAAGTCTTGTGGCGGGGCCTCGAAAAGAGGAAGTTTGGCTACGACCCTCCAGGGTTACCAGAACAGACGAGGTGGACGACACTTTTGCTTCTCCTTAAGTGGACGAGATCTTTTCGACCGTGGTGGAAAGTACGGAAAGTCAGAGCCAAGTGATCAGCTGTCTTTATATCCATCATCACATTGGCAGATGAGGTGAACAATCCTGGAGGAACTTCTGGAAACAACTGTGAGTTGTGTTGCGCATGTGTGTTGATTGTGTTGTACGGTAGACATGCACACAGCACGTGTGCATTGAGCTGTACAACATAAGCATGTGCAGTCTGTGTGTACGTACTGTGTCGTATTGTGCTATGCTTGCATTGTATCGCACGTACGTATGCATGCATGCATTGTTTGTTACGCGTGCATTGCCTGTATGTTTGCCTTGCTACGTTTTGTGCCATGTATACTTGTGTGTTACCCATTGTGTTTTCTATCATATCTTGGTGTGTGTTGTGTTTGGCATCCTAAATACGTGAGGAGTGTTGTGTGTTGTATCAAATGTCGCATGTGTGGAGTGTCTTGCCTTGTTGTGTGTACTGTGGTGTGCTCTGATACCGGCACCGTTGTGAGCGCCCTCGTTCCAGAGATAACCCCATCATCTCGCGTAACGGAAATGGGCGGGAAAACTAGGCCTATAATTTGCCATTATTCATGCACTCGAGTCTTCTTGTATGCATCTCATCACACATGTGAGTGACGAGCGAAATCTGGATGGCTTTTGCCTCTTCTGCTGCCGTCATCTGTCAAAGGAGACCCAATCTCATTATTCGGCGCAGACCAGACAAGGTCGGAAGAATCCATGGGCTTTTCTCTCCTCAATCATGAGCAGAAAAATTGGCAAGATCTTCTTCCAATCGCTTCCTCCCTCAAATCTATAGCGGTTCTTTTTTGTGCTCCCTAATATGAATGATGAGATTTTCGTGATCTCCGACAAGCAGCTTTTGATTTGCGTCCTTCCCACGTAGGTGAAGCACCTGTTTATTTCATCTTTTGTCAAACAGGGTGGTGGAAACGAAGAGAAAATAGGGACGCTCATGGTTCAAGTATCGTTGCCAATCAAAAGGGTTCCCACCGAGATTTCTCTACTCTTTTCTATAGCTTGGATATGAGACCTTTAAGAGGACACGAGCAAAACTTTATTTCATCCGTCAATTATATGTAGAAGTAGCTGTCGTAGTCCGAAGTCCTGGACTCGAGCGAGTCCACCGAGGCTCTCTTGAGTCCCTCCATAAGTCCGGTGTCGACCGAGGCAGCCGGCAGCGCCTCCAACAGCGAGTGAAGCGTGGAGAAGTCGCAGCTTTTGGAGTCCTTGAGGAATCTGCGGTCGTCTTCGGGCGAGGACTTGAGCACTCCGGAGTCGCTGCTCTCAGAGGATCTGGGGAGAATTAGACGAGACATAGTTATACTGATCGGCCAAGGCTGGAGGCCCCGTTTGCACTGGCGAATTTTGGGCGTCATCGTATTTGTGACTTCACCGCCGAGACTGGCTGACGCGTCCTGCGCACCATGATTGTGTCAACGCGCCTTGAGGCGCACTAACGCCAGCAGACTTGTGCGCTGAACGGCCGGGCTGAGGACAGCGAGTGCAACTGCGAGTGTGTGGACGCACCTTAAGGCGCGGGAATGCAAGGACTTGTGCACACAACGGCCAGACTGAGGGCGCGCTTGCACCGGCACCGTCAAACGAGGAATGTTGGTCACGCATGCGAGACGAAATTCCGCCAGTGCAACCAAGGCCTCTGACATGACTGGCCGCAGCTAACGTATTTTTTTTACCATGTCGTATTTATCTGCGAAATGATTGACAATCTGACGAAATTGCGAAGCACAAAAAGAGAAAAGAAAATTCGCCAGTGTAAACGCAGCCGCCGACCGAAAGTACGTGATTGAGGCCCTAAAAATGTTTCGGTCTGAATGATTCTTTTCTTCCCCACATCACAAAGGTTAAAGAGACCCGGCCTGGAGCTGCGATCGCCCATGAAAAGGTTTAGGACTTGGCAATCATTGGAAATTCAGCTCTGCTCCTAAAAGACGTTGACCAACGCGCATGAGACTGTCCATTTCTACAGGGCAAAGAAGGATAAAAGTGGAGATCGTAATAAGGGACCTCAGAACAAGAATAAATTCATGTAATTTCAAGGAAAAAAAACTGCCTATGCCAGAGAAAAGCAGCGCAGATTCGTGCCGCAGCAGAAAACCAACAACACCAGTGGAGGGAAATTTTCCCTCAGGCTCCTTTGGTCGGGTCGACGCTGAAACCTGAAGCTTTCTTGCAGCTTGGGGAATAAAAGCATGTTTCTTTTCATGGAAAACCACGATGGTCCTTCGTGCTGACCTCGCCAGGCCCCCGACCAACATCAGTCGAATTATTTGTCCCGTTTAATTGAGCGCGCAGTTTCTTCCTGGGAATTTGAATGCGTGATGGCCTCCCCCTTGTTAGCAGGAAGGGGGGGGGGGTAAGGGGGGTTAGAGGGGGGCAGCTAATGCAGGAATTTGCTACCAACTGCGTCCTTGTCATTCCACACGCATAACACAGAGAGAAGTAGCTTCTTCGTCTGATAATTCAGAACATCAGCTGAGGATTCTGCTTAGAGGCCTCTTCTAAAGTTTCCCCCATCCATTGTTGAGAGAAATCTAATTCCTTTTCTTCTAGAGCGAGGTTGCAAAACTTTTTTTCTTCATCTCCTTTGTTTTCTCTTGCTCTCCCCTGATACTGTAAAAAGAGGGTCTGTGTGGAGAACGCACGTAAAAATCAATTTCCGTCAGTTCAAACGTACTCATATGGGGGGGAAGGGGGAAATGCCCCAGAGGCCAGCAGAAGTATGCATACCAAATCAGGGGCCCATTTTCTTGCTCTGTGGTTCCACAGGTCTACTACACAGGGTGTGCCGAAGCCTCCTGCAGTGGTCAATGCATGTTGTGGTTGACATACAATAGGTGTCCTTTGCTTACTGTCAACTTTCAGTATAAGCGAGCACTTTCGACACAGTCAAAGGCGTTGGACGCAGTCACCACTGCTCTGCTGACCAATTGTACTTTTTGCTACATCCTGCACATTGCGTTCGATGTAGCCAAGTTTTCTGTGTTATGACTACGCCGAAAAAAAGGTTGACTGTGCTTCCATGACTTATGAGAGATCCAACAAACAATGTATTATTTTGCTCAATGTCTTTTCATGTCATCTTTGCTGGCACGGAGAACAAAGGTCATGCGTCTTCAACGCGTTTTATGTCAAGTTCTTGACTGTGTCAACTCCACTCGTGACAAAGCTGCAGAAACTTTCGAGACACCCGGTAGCGCAGAACGCATGGGTCGTGTCTAAGAGAGTGAAGAGAAAAAAGTAACTGCACACTTAGCCTCTCTCACTTCTGTGTGACGTTGTTGTTATGAGGGGAAAAATGTTTTGTCATCCTGTCCTTGAACACACAATTGTACAAACGTCCGCTCTTGTTTTCACAGAGAAAAAAAAGTTCAGGCGTCTTTCCAGACAGGATTTTTTGCGTAAAAAAAGAGCACAATTTTTCTTGGAAGCACAAAGAAATTATTTCTGTTCATCCAGGACTTTTTCTGCGAGCAGTGTAAAAATGTTTCCGGCTCCTCACGCACGCACGGACATAAAAACGTGGCGAAAGAAGAAGAAAAAATCTCATGCGACTCGTAGGATTTTTCACGTTCACCCCTGTTATTATCGAAGTTTTCGCAATCGTCCATTTTTTCTCTTCCCGCCAAAAAAAATCCTCTTGTTCATCACAGAGTGAAAATTCCTGCCAAAAAGTTTTCCGCCTCAACAAGCACGCGATTTTTTTCTCTTCTTTTTTTTTCACATCCAATCATTCATCTTTGAGAGGTTAAGGCCGAGAAATCCCTCTTACGGGACCGTGAACAGCCTGCAAATGACGCCAGTTATTTTTTTTTCGGTGCCACTTATGTACCCAATCACTGTAAGTTGATAGAAAACAAGAAGAAGAAAAACACTCATTGTGACAAGGCTGTGGCCGCCAGCGAAATTGCCAAATTTGACGAGAAAACCGCCAAATTCTTCTCCGGTCCCGCTAACCCACACGTTTGTTATGGCCCTTGCTGATGCTGCCAGAGCTGCCACCGTGTATTTGTCTAAGAGGCGAGATGACCAAATAATCTTTATCAAAGGTTTTGACGTATTGAGGCGTTAAAGGTGGCATTGGGCAGGTTCAACCTTGCCATCAGCTGAGAGAGGTCTCATCTGCTGCCGGGTTTGAAGGATGTCGTCGTCCCACAACTCTCGACCCATCAGCAACTGAAAATGTTTGTCTACCTCACTTTGCACTGGACTTGACTAGAATTGGCGTGAGTTAGACCTGGCGGGTTTTTTGTACCTCAAGCACCCCCCCCCCTTTTCCAGCCAGGTCAGAAGACCATCAGCTTTAACCACAGCTCTACCTACACTTACGGGCTGTCATTTGAGATCAGGATTGCCAATTTTTTTCAAAGTTTAGAGGGTAGCAGACACTATCGGCCAGATAAAGGTCGAAGAAAGTCCACCATCCAGCTCATGGTCGTCACTTTTCCCTCCTCCTTTATTGCTGGAGAAGTATTCCGGTCTTCGCAGACTTTCATGCCACTTCAATAACCTTTAGGTTGAATATACGTAACATACAAGCTTTCGTAGTAAGTACCTATGACAAGACCCTGGGTCTTTTGTTGACCTTGACAGATGTGAACACAGGTCTTTAGAAGCAATCAAAATCAAGTACAAAGGTAGCATCAACAGCAAGGACCGCTTTGTGAGTACCACTTGCGACAAGGACAAAGGCGGGAAGGACAACAATCCGTCCAAGTCTCGACTGTCCAACATGTCTGGCACCGTCGAGACTACATGTCCATAAAAAAGTGGACCCAAAATGTTGCCGGCAATTCGTTGATACAACTTCCGTCTACTTCTTACTCTCACTTAGAATCTGGTCGAAGTAAAACGTGTCCTAAAGTGTTCGAGACATGAGGTCACACTCTACAGTGGTTTGTTTGTAGGGTTTGTGAGTCAACAACTAAGTCAAGTGATGAAGTCATGTGTAGTCAGCTGGCCAAATGAGGTCAAATGTTGCGGACACCAACATTAGTGTTGAAGTTTGCAAGTGGGAGAGGCACGAATCCTATACTTCAGATTTTTTAACACACGAATCATTTCCCAGATGAAAAAAAAGGACCCGGGTTCGAATCCTGGGAATCCTCAGGTAAAGAAATATGAGTTTGCGCGAATCGTGACGTGAAAAAGCTTTAACAGACACTGCGAAGCATTTCCAAGGGTTTAGTTAAGCCAGGTCTCAACAGTGCGTGTCAAGTTCACTCTTTCGGTCAAGTTTTCCTTCGGGAATGTTACATCTTCAATACAAAACCGACCATTTTTGCAGTGAATGACGGTGATCTCACGAAGGAAGGATTCAAGGAATCCCAGTGATGATTCAACTCCTCAATATTGGCTGGAATCTTCTCGCACTCCCCTAAAATTGCTTAATTAACTGGAATCCCACAAGTCCCAGTCCTCAGATTCGAGCTACCGCTGATCTCTGCACGTGTGTGATCTCACCTTGTGGAAGACGAAGCTGGTGAATCCCTGCTGAACCTGAGAGCTGAGTATCCACTGTTGCTGCTTGAAGAAGTCGAAGCTGAAGCTGAAACTTCCTCCTCAGTGGCTCCAAAGTCTGACAAATTTTCCAGCTCTCGCTTGACTCTTCTCCTCAGGACTAGAGTGCAACCACAGGAGGAACCCGATTGCACCTGCAACGACACAACGGTGTGACAAAAGGACTTAACGATCCGAGTTCTAATAATTATGAAGAAAATCAGCTTAACGGGGTCATTGCTCAATGACCTTCAGGCTGGTTGATGTCGGTTAACGTTCCCAGGTTGTGACCAGTAAAATATGCCAAAGAGGGAGATTCACAACTTTACAAAATTCGCTGCTTACAGAATTTACCAATCACTAAATAAGGTACCGATTTCAACATATGCCAAGCGTATAACAAGTACTCGGTTTTGCGAAAACTGGCATTGAAAAATGCCGCTTGGAAACACTGGATTGTCAGTCAACGTAAACAAGGGATGAAAGGAATGGAGGGATGAATCAGGCTCTAAAAAGCCGGGCCTCGAGCCTGTCAGTCTCACAAAGAGCCCTTCGGGCTTTCCGGGCTGAGCTCCATTCCATTTCTACGAGGATGACAGTGTCGAGAAAACAATGAACGACCACTTTGAACAAGGTCAACGGATGCTCTTGCAAGGGAAGAAAAAAAACCCTTTTTGCAACCGTTACTTCACGTCCTGCTCGACTTGTACAACAGGATTGTCACTGTAAACTTGGCACTTTCAAGTGCTCATAGTAAATATGGGGAAAGTGTGCTTGAAGCTACCCTGTACTTCTTTACTCTGCAGCCATGCAGGTCGAGTCAACCTTTGATATGGTGAAGATTCGAGATTGATCTTTCATGCCCTGGGCACTTTTCACCGTTGATCCATTTATTACATCAGAGCGTTCGATTTAGTGAAAAACATAGATGTAGTAAAGTCTTTCGTGGCTTATTTAGTTGACTCCATTGCTATCCTGGTCTCGCACATGGGTGCACTTCTTACTGTAAGTACCTGTAGCGGTCGTTCTTCATTCGCCATGGGTCGGTCGAGCAGCTGAGTGGGGTCGACCTCGTGCAGACTAAACGAGGACGCGAGCTCAACGGACTCGAGGCCGTAGCAGTGTAGTAACATTTGGATCACCTGCGAACGGGACATCTGCATGACAAGTTCGTTTGTTGGTTGGTTGCTTTGTTTCTCGTCACCTCCTGTGCAGTCGTGCTTTCTGAGACTAGTAGACACTTGTAGGTTGACTCCTCCATGAGGACGCTGTCGTAGATCCTCACGACGCCGCCTTTGCGGGCCTGAAGGGTGAACTTGCAGTCACCCCAGGGGTGACAGGAACGGAGCTCCACCGGACAAGAGTCGTCGTCAAGAGCTAGGGAACGACGAACGCCTAGGACAACGAGCACGACGTGAATGAGTGAATGACGAACAACATAAAGTACCTGGTGTCCCCAAGAGTGCTTTGCCTGCCTACTGCATCGAATGCGCCGCGACTAACGGGACACCCGGTACGTGCAACTATTGGTCACTGGAGCTGATTGCACCAATCTCTACTACCTGGTCCGGTCCCGCCGATGTCCATGGTGAGGTAGAACAGTCTGGGGTCTCGGTGCCTCATCCTGAACTTGCTCAGCAACATCCAGATCAGCTCCCTGTGACATGAAGTAACGTGAAAAAAGGAAGTCGTCGGGGTTTTTGCTTGCTACTGGTCTAGTCCTCGTTACCGTGAAGTAGTCCTTGCATCTGCAGCTAGCGTCTTGTACTCCAGATCAGCTCTCAAGCATCGCGCGTAGATCTTGATGGGAACGCTGCTGCCGTTGTCTGAGGACTTGGACTGACGACGGATGATCTTGTGCTGTCGGGCAACATTTTGCTGCCGACGACGTCGAAAGGTCACCGGTGATCCTCGAGGGGACGTCGAAGCGTCTTTCACCGTTACCTACGGTATGTGCGTCAGTAGATCAGTACAGGTCTATGAAGAGTGATCTTCTGTATGCATAAAGGGCTACGTCTGCCTGCCTGCCTGCCTGCCTGTCTGCCTGTTTGCTAGCCTTTCTGTCAGGGTGTCTATTACGAAATGGGCACTCCAACCGCTGGACCAATCGTTCGCGAAGTTGGTCGGCAGACACTACTTTTCACGCGCCGAAGAAGCTACATGATAAAGTTCCAGGTCTGAGGCCGTTGCGAGGCCACAATTGAGGCCCAAAGTTGCATTCACTACACGAGTCATAGACAGCTACTCCCGAAAATAGTCATTATCCTCTTGGGAGGAGGGCAGTAGCTATTGATTATTAGCAATCATTATGGCGAGTAGTAAATCTCAGCCGCAGAAGGCCATGGGAAACAGACTAACAGACAGACAGACATAACCCTCATTAGATTACAGCTTGGTCTAAAATAATCCGAGCATCGCCGGGCGCCCACGCTGGTTGAAACGTACTCTACGTTCGCAAGTGTGGACTTTCCACATACAGACGTGTCACAGATGTCGTTTTTGCTGCGAAGTCAAGCTTCATCTCAGTTATGGCCCGAAGAGACAGATTCTGACCAGTCCAATGAAGCCAGAAGAAAAAAGGATGTAAAAATGTCCTCTTCTCTTTTTGAACTTCTCTATCAGACGAACGCGTCCTTACTACGCAGTCTGAGCCCAGCAACATCCCCGCTCTGCCAAGATGTTCTCTACCCTAGACTTGAACTTCCCTTAGAGCATTTTACTTCGTCATATTTCCGGACTGAGGCCTCAAATCATGTGTCCCCCTCCTCGAAAAAGAGTTTTCTTTAAAGAATGATCGAATACTGACATCGAGGTCGAGCAGTCGTTTGAAACATTGGGGGTTTAAGTCGCCATCCCTGAAACAGTGCGTTATCAGTAATAACTTAGCTTAATAGCTTAGCAATAACTTATTACTGAGCATCGCTTTTGCCTCTTTCCGGCTGCAAGCCAGCTTTCAACGGACTCGGAGGAGACCAGCTGGGAGTCCGTCCACCTCCACGCATGCCTCCACAGAGACTCTGCTGACCTTGCACATGGAAGAGTCACGACTCACCCTCTCCATGAGTGCTAACAAGCTTCATGGGCTGTCATGTGCCTTTTCCAGCAATTTTTTCATGACCTTTTTTGTGGTGTGAAGAAAGAGGAAATGTATATAGCAATTTTTTGGCGTTTTTCCATCGTTCCAAGTCTTTCTAAGATAAGTCAGCATCGGATTTACAACCCACGATTGTTGTAAAACCCTTTTTTTGCACATGTAGATTGCAATTTTGATTAGCGCGCATAAAGCAGCTGATGCAAATGCTGCTACCACAGCAATATAAATGCAGTGTGAGGGATGAAAAAAAGACCAATCTGGCAACAGATTCATCCATCTGTAAACAATGGCTCAGACCGAATGAAGTGGTGCAAAACGCTGTACAGACATTTTCCCTGAACCGTCCTGTAAGATCGGAAAGATCTTTTCACACTACTGCTTGCATTTCTTGCTCGGTTGTTTTTTCTCTCTGAACGAACCACCCTGTGGGACTGCGTAGTTCTTGGGCCGACACTGGGCGCATTATAGGTGTTTTTTTTTCTCTGAACCACCCTGTAGGACAGGAGCGGCTGAAGCTCCATCGTCTATGTTCTTTAGCGGAAGCAGCAAAGTCATGCCCGCCAATAATTTGTTTTGCTCCAACTTTTATTGAATGGACTCTGAGGTGAGCAAAGAACTTACGCAACCAACGGAGTTGCGAAGAGACCCGGATGGACTAGATATCCCGATCAATCGACGGATTTCCAGCTGCGCTCTTAAAACCATAAAATGAATAAACTCTTATGTGTAATAATGACGGGGGCAAATTGAAAATTGGATACTCGGTCAGACAAGCAAGATTTCATTATGTAAAGTGAGTGGGGAGGGGGGAGAAAACTGTCCATTCATTATTACAAAGTAAGTACAAAAAAGTGATTTCTATCCTTCGTCCACTGCATTCAGTGTGACGAAACCGCCAGAGTTGCTCAAACAGGAAAGAGTTTTTGCTATCATAATCGCTCTTGTAATTTCCTCTGAAATAATTGTTTCCGCGTAACGTGGCAACTCTTCCACTTCTTGCCCTCGCTGCTGGCGGCGGCAGCTCGAGCGAGCAGCGGCTTTATTAATTGTCAATGTTTTGCTCGTCAAGTAACAATGATAAAAAGCTTAAAGTTTAAATGAGAAAGAAGTGGTGAGAGTCGCAGCTTTCTATGTTATAAAAAAAGTGAGTTTTTCTTCCACGTCGAATGTCTAGGTGCAGCAAGGCAGAATTTGAACGCAATCACTAAATAAGAAGAGTTTTTCAAAACGAGGTCCGATTTGACCTCAAGGGGCAGTATGAATGCCTAGCTCATATATGTTGTTGTTGCTGTTCAGGCCACAAGGCCTTGATCAATGAGGGCTTTCATTTTCGAATTTTCGGTCGGTCAAAAGGCAGCCTGGAGTAAAAGGGGGTTAAATGGCTTGTCTCACCCTCACAACAGCGTCCTCCGAGGTCTGGACCTCGCTTTGGACGACAACGACCTCGCCGCTGCCGCCGCTGCCGCCGCTGTTTCCACCGCTGCTCCCGCCGCTGCTCCCCCCGCTGCTCCCGCCGCTCCCGCCGCTGCTCCCGCTGCTGCTGCCACCGTTGCCGCCACCGCCGGAGTTGGAGGACGAGGCAAGGCTGAGCGAGTCAGACTCGTCCAACTTTTGTCTCGTCGAGCGGCGACTCAAGTCCAGGGACGACGGACTGCAGTGTTTCAACATCTTTCAATTCATTTCTGGAAATAAATCAATAGAAATAGAGTAAGAAGGAAGAGAGAATTTGGCCACTCTCACGTTTGCAGAGCGAAGTGCACGCAGACTTTCTTTTATTTGGACTTGAACCTGTCAATAAATTGTGCACTTAAAGTGCACTTTACACGAAAAAAACGGCAACGAACACCTATGCACGATTTTTTCCCCTCTTTTGTCTTTTTCTTTTTTGGGAAAACCGCACAAAATGGAAGAACGAGAATTGTTTTTCTGTGAAAGAAGGGCCGTAAATGAAACGTCTGAGACTTTTATGCCGTCGGGGGGGGGGGGGGAAGAAATTCGCTGTTGCAGTAACAAAGCTTCTATTGATCAGAGAGAGAGAGAGAGAGAGAGAGAAAAAAAGGCCCCCACAAGTGGAACCCATCTGTCAAAAGAGAACCTTTTCCTTGTTTGCTTTCGCACGATCTTCGTCAAGCTTCTGCCAGAATCTGAGCGACAGCAGAAGAAGCTTCTTTCCAAGCTTGGTCCGGAAAAAGACTAACGCGGATTTTCCCCCTAAGCGAGAGAAAAAACTCGTCCAACTGTATCACATCTTGACTCGACTGACGTTGTCCACTTTAAATGTCACTCTGAGCCCTTAAAAACGTGACGAGCAACAGAAAAAAGAGAGGAAAAAAAAAGGAACCGGTCGATTTTCTGACATTTGAACGCTGGTGCGAGTAGAAAATTGGGTTCAAGACCCAATTTTTGATTTATCGAGGCTGCCAAGTTAATTTGGCTTTTATAATCTTCCTCACAAGTCATTTCCTCTCCTTTGAGTGTCTCTTCCTCCTTCCACTCCCGCCCCTGGTGGCAACGACACATGGGAAAATGCTTGACGATCGTCCCGGACTCCAGCGGCCCGAACGGCGCTAACAGGGTGGCGAGGAGAAAAAGGGGAGCTTCTTCCTGGGTCAATAGATCAGCAGAGGCGGAGCTGTAATTTGTGTGTGTGTGTGTGGGGGGGGGGGGGGAGGGAAGTTTTTTATGCCTCATTCTGCAGCTTTTGTCTCCAGGAATTAATTGCGTGCAGAATGCGAAGACAAAGAAGAAGCTGGAGAAGCCGCCCTCCATTTCTAGAAGTCCTTTCGGCTTGGAGGAGAGCAAAGAGCCACTCTGTGTGTACAGGGTGCGTCAGCATTGGTGCAGATGAAAATGGGTCTTTTCTTGACGGACAGGGGTGTCCAGTTATCATGCCGAACTTACGTATGCGGCAGCCTACAGGGTGTCGCGATGCGAATACGTCGCTGTCAGTCTTGTCATTAAAGATGCAATATTTTCCGTCACCTGAACGTTAAATGTGATAAAGGATACCAAGCCCACATTTCCGTGCATTCATCTTCGATCACGTCATCTACAGAATCTGTCTCACCATCGGACTCACACTATTGAATGACGCCATTGTTGGCTGTATGAGCCAACAATGGCATCATTCCTCAATCACACTGCATTCTGACCTTTCCGTGGGACCTGTTAAATTGTTGAGTTCATCAGAATCTGTCTCAGCAACAGCTGACCTACTGCCAATATTGAATGGTGCATTTCTTGACTCATTCTGAAGCATACATCATGCACTTCTCGTGCATACATGAGAAGTATCGCATGTCTCAGCCATTGTTAGTAAATCATGACACTCGCTAGAGCACTGGAGGCATTTTCCAGCTAACAATTGCGACGCACCCTGTACCTGCAGCGCACACTGTGCTTGAGCACCAAGACACAGTCCAAGTTCAGAGTCTTCCTATCAAAAATTCTTCGTCATTTATTGCCTGTCATTCGGGGAAATGAACAAATCCTCCATTTGCATGAGATCTTTGACAAGCAACAAAGAATTAAAAGGTTCTGCATGAGAAACGAGGCAGAAAGAACCGTTCAATGAAAATGGGTAGCTAAAGATCCTCCTCTGGAGAGAGGAATTTATTTTCAGAGGGGAGAAGAGTTATGTGGTCAACTCTTCTTTTGGACGCTGATAGGATGAGAACAAATTCTTCTTTCTCCATTTAACCTGAAGTAGCCTCAACAGCAAATTAACTCCGACATTTGAGCGGAAAAGTTGTGCTGCGTCACCCTGTACACGAGGAGATTGGAGTCCGTCTGCACCCTGTTGACATGGGAGGAGTGGGGAGGTGGAGTGCTGATCACTTCACCGTGCTTGAGTTCAGCCCCAACTTTGTCAATTACTTCTTCTTTGCACAGGGTGGCCCATAAATTATGCTGCGTGTTCAGCTGGTTTCATCGGACAGCACCTTCGAGCAAATTATATCCAATTCTGACATGGCACTGATTCAATTGTGTGCATCGCACAAAGGCATCGTAACCAGGTTGGTTCCAAGTGACCCCCTTCTGCCCCGAAGACATGCGCCAAACACCCGTGCAAGGCCTTGGAGGCGTCCTGCACATTGTCTCATTCCCACTCCATCACCACGGCAAACTCCAGGACCTCCAAGCTGCGGTGCAGCTTCTGGCACGTGTGGTACAAACTGAATGAAAAATGTCAATATGAAAGAATATTTTGTCAAGGTCAATATTGCCATGTATGGGTGTGCATCGCACTATCAAAAGCACAAAAATTCAACATGCTCTCCTTCGGGTTCAGAGCCACATCTGACATCTCTCCTTGTTGTTGTTGTTTTTTTTTAAAAAAAAAACCCACCAAACAAACAAACGGTGTTACGAGGGTCCAGACTATTTCATTTCTCAAGAACTGTTTCATCAGTCTTCATTAGAGCCTCTACCACCCTCTCAAGCATTGTGCAGCACTGTAGTAGTCCCCATCCAAGGCATTCCACTTGTTATTGGCAGAGGACTTCGGCATTGCTGCAAGGGGTGAAGGGTGTTGCAATGGGTGCCAAAGTGCCCAGCAGTAAGCGTGACCCTGTCTCGACCAAGGATCCTCACGACTGCTCTGTGCCTCAGCTCTGCCTTCTTGAACGTTGTGCACCTTTAGACCACATCTGGAGGCCGTAGTTACCACCGAGTGCAGGAGGGACCTCTCACAACTTCTCCTGGCAACACTGACTTTGCAATCTCCACACCCAAGCACTCGCAGATGCCCGAAAGGCATGTAAACCAACGCATGACGCACCCTGTGCAGAATGAATCATGTCAAATGCCGCATAATTCCGTCATTGTCACATTACCGACTTGGCTATTGTGGTTGAGCACCGGGATAACAGAAATTTTGGGCGACCCTGTTCCGCACGTGGACATTTCTTTGAATAAGAAACGCTTACTCATAAGAGCAGACAGTGCTGCTTCTGCTAGTGCTGCCACCCAGTGCTTTGCTGCTGTCAGAGAAATAAGCATTTGTGACATGAGCGCGACGCTTTTTTGTTTCAAGCTCCTCGCTTTGAAGCTTCTCTTGCCGCCAGTCTGACATTTATAGTTGCTACCGCTTCCTCCGGGATAAATAAGTGTGCTTCCTACATCTTGCACCACATCCTAACGACTCAGGAGGCCTCAGGAGACCCCACCGAACCCGCTTCCGAAAATCTTTTTCTCGGGGAGAAGAGGATGGAAAAGGTCATAGGCAACCGCTTCTCCCCCCCCCCCCCTCTTGTTCTTTTCATTCGGGCCTCTTAATGAACTCTTACAGGGTGGTTCTTACAAATAGAAATTGGTTGTTGTCGCATCACAGCTGGAGGCAGCCTCCCTCGACCCTCCCGGTGACACCCACGTTGGACTCCTACTTGTGCGGGGGCCTCCAGTTGTTCTTGTTCTCTTCAGGGGGAAGGAAGTGTCGCAAAGACTTTAATTTCATGTATCATTACCGAATGTTGACATTAAATAACAAGTCTGCGGCCTAATCAAGTCCTCTTCACTGGAGCACGGAGTTTGTGTAGAAGCCTCGTGTCTTTGAGTGCCGTCGTCCTCTTGTTTGTCTTTCCTGGATGCGCAATTAGACATGTCAAGTGGTAATAGGGTCCTTTGTTTTGAGCAGGCAGCTCAAAAAAATGAGCCTCTTCAAATTAGCAAGAGGATGAGGATTGTTAACTCAGGCGAATTTAATCCCCCCTCCTCGTTCCTTGGGCAGCTCCCGTTTTCACCCTCTCTCCATCGACGGAATCTCCTCCATGTCGATGATTCTAATCTCTGTGAGGTCACAAGAGCGTCTGACGCTCTTGTCGAGGGAGGGATGACGCAAGCTGCGTACGCACAAGTGCTTTACATGATGGAGGAGGACGATTTCCTACCAACTAACGAGCGGGTGAAATTCTTCTCTCCCCAGGTTGGCTTCAGACTACGGGGTGGGTCAAAAAAAGAGCTGCATACATATTCTCCAGGATTAAGGCTCAGCTCGACAAAGAAAGGGGGATTTTTTCTTTTGCCACCGCACCAGCAAACGTTGTGGCAACTCTTCTTTCAGGTCAATCCTACCTGTTTGTGCAGTGCATAAAAGTTTCTCTCATCTGCTTGATTAAAGCCGGCGATCGCTATCATTGGTGTGAAGAACGATTTGTCCTGTGTGCGTGTGTTTGCGTGCTGTTGCGCGCGCACGCACTCTAGTACACACACACACGATCTGATCGACGGCGTTCGTTTAGTAAGATTTTTTTGAGCAAGGTTGTTTTTATCAAATCTTTCTGCCTCACTGCCAGAGCATTTCCTGGATGTCTCATTAGGAAGAGAAGAACCTTCCTTTTCGCACAAACACACACGCGACTCAGGACCACACGCAGTAGTGTGGAAGCCCTGAAAAACCCGTCCAATGTTGGACTCTGGATCAAGTTCTGTTCACAGTGCAGTTTTTCTTCTTTTTTTTGAACACATGAAATTGATTGAAGTGTTCTAATCTAGCATTTTTGTAGGGAAAAAAGCCAGAAAGACACTTGCGTGTCAAAAAGAAAAGAGAAAATGTGCAAATGCGACTAAAAGAGAGTCTCAAATAAAGCCTGGTCAGAAGAATGAACGCGTATGCACTCGACCAGACAAAGAAAGATTTCCTTTTAATTCTCTCGATTGCCTAAATGAGATAGAGTTTTTAAGGGTAGATTAAGGTAGGGGCAATTAGAAGAGAGCTTGCGTGTCAAGACTTTGCCGCAGTCATGAGATGGGTTCGAGCATGAAAGCGAACACACGATATATTCATGGACTCCATTAATGTTCGAAGTGTTGTAACGGTCAATTTCTCTTCTCCTTCTCTCTCCATTCGCATGCAGGGAGTGGAAGCTCTGTTGCCACCACACGAAACGGGTGACGTTACAGTGGACTCCGTTTACAGTGTCACTTTGTGTCATAAAGTCTGAATAGTGGCGGTTTTCAAACTTGCTAAATAGATGTGTAGGTAAGAGTTAGACATGTTGGAAAAGGAACTTTTTCGGAAAATGATAGTTTTGGGGCCTCGGTCTTTGTCCCCCGGCCAGAACATTTAGATTTTTCTTATAGCATTTTGTTTTTTTTAAGGGCTGTTTACTCTAGGCACTTTTAACTCAAAGTTTCATAACAAATTGTGCGTAGTAAGTGTGGTGTGCACTCCTTTTTTGAGACATAACTTTCGACTGGATTGAGATACAGAAGTGGACGACCCCTCTATGGAAGGCAAAGACGCTCCTTTAAAATTAAACTGATAGGCACTTTTGCGCTGGGACCACTCATTTTTTCACAATACAGTCAAATTTTAAACACGCTATGTAGAAAACTCTGCTACAGTGTTCATAAGTTTGATCCCATATTGTGGGAAAATGAGTAGTCCTAGACCAAGGGCTAATGTCAAGAAAGTAAAATTAATATTTTCAAACCTGCCTTGTGCGAATGTACCATCGTTAAACTTTGAGTTTTTAGGCTAAACTGCCATTTTTTTGCAGAAGTCACCTAGACTTCCATTTTCATTCAGGAATTACTTACAGTGCCCATTGTTGATAGATGAATTGCCTTGATGTCTGCTACATAGTTCATCTGGGGCAGAACAAGTAAGAATTGCAAAAGCAGCACAATCAATTGCAGCCTCTTCTTCCCTTCTAGTGGTTGCTCTTGTTGGGTCATCTAGCTGGGTAGAACTTCCAAATGTCAGCTTTCTGGGAACAAAAGCAAGAGTCAAAAACAAAGCAACAACTATGGTAGCTCCTGAGCATCCTCAAAAAAGTGGATGGGTGAATTACTATGTTGGCAATTGTGAAACACTCAAACCGTTAAAACTTAAACAGGATCTGCTGCCTGGAAACATGGCGATTTGTAAGGTGCCCCTCCCCCCCCAAATTTCACTTAGAATTTAGCCTGGGATTTGACTTGAAGTAAAATACGCCATGTTGGAATATTATCATACAGAGACTGACATCTCATTGGGCGGTGCGGTGGCAAATGCTGTGCGTCCTAGGCTAATGTGATGCTTTTGAAAACTCCAAATCTTTCTTCTATTTGCCAAAGAGTATAAAACTTATTTTGCTTGTACAAAGAAGCCTCTGGGACTTTTGCCACTTCATACGTTTTGTCCAACATGCAGAACACACGAAGCAAGCTAATTTTTGGTGCAAGTCAACAGTGAGTTTGACGTGATATTTCCCCCCGCCTGTGCTATCTCTCACCGTCTGCAGTCAGCTCAACTTGACTCATCTTACACTGTAGGTGAGATGAAGCCTCCAACTCATGACCTCATCCAAGTCTAGAGTGGACACAAAAGTAACAAAAACAAACAAGACTCAACTCACGATAGGGGTGGCGTCAAAATGAGTCGAGTCAGCCGACACCAAGTACTTGACCCATTGCGTACGCCTGCTCCAGACTTAAGTAAGGTCATGAGTTGAAGGCTTCATCTCACTTTCGACAGGTACGGGTGGTTTCCACATTTGCTCACTGGATGTGTAGGTATGGATGTTTGCGAGACAAGTATCACTTAGTCGCGTATCGAAGTAAGTATTCAAAAGGCTACTTAGAAAATATCAATTCTAGTTGTTTGGGTGGAAAACTGGCGTCAGACAGGGTCATAGCTGGTACAAGTCCCATTTTCTTCTTTTACTATGGGCACTTTTAACTCAAAGAGTGATAATGTACAACTGTACGCAGTAAAGTATAGTGGACACTTCTTTTTCTAGTCCTAACTTTTGACTAGACCGAGCTATGGAAGTGGTTCCCCACTCTATGGAAAGCTGCGAAGCTCCTATAGAAGCTAACTACTTTGCACTTTTGCTTCAGGACCACTCATTTTTCCACAATATGGGATCAATGTTACCTACTGTAGCAGAGTTCACAACATAAAAGTTTGACTGTATGTGAACAAATGAGTGGTCCTACGGCAAAAGTGTGTATCACTTTGATTTTAAAGGAGCTTCTGATGCAGTTTCCAAAGCAAAACAAAAATGGGTCGGAGTCCGGATGGCGTGGACAACACGCAGTGCACGGACAGCGCCATGCGGGTGGACTGCGGAAAGTGAGAGGACAGCACAAAGCAGGTGGACTTCAAGGTGACTCCGAGGCAATTGTACCAACAACTTCGAGGGCTATCGTAAGTGCACGGACGGCAAATTTGGGGACGACCAGTCCAGAGGTGGGAGACGCAGACGGACACACAGACATGGCCCGCACACGCATACACACACGTACCTTTAAAGCGCTTTATATTTTTGCCAGGTAGCGCAGCTAGTAAGGTAAGTTATATAAGAGTTCCATATTCTTCAGTGTAAGTGGAGAAGAAGTCAGGAGCGCATCAACAACAATGTATTGCTTTAATGCAGACTAAAGGGGTAAGAGAACTAAAATCTTTTAGATGGGACTCGACTCGAACCCGAGCCCCCTTTCGTTTGACTGGCGAGTCATTCGACTTTGAGTCCAAGTCCTGGGCTCGATCCGGCTCTAGTTGCTCTGGCACCCTCGCCCTCGCCGCCCTGGCCGCCGCCGCGGCCTCCGTCGCCACGATCTGAGCTAAGTTGTGAGGGAACCCCCAAAAGTCCATCGAGTGGACCCTATTTTTCGGTCTTGTCAACTCGAATTGTCTGGTACGAGCTGCCAGAAAGAGAAAACAAACACAGAGTGATCCATCAAACACGTTTCCTGACCGAGGGATGAGCAAAAAAAAAAAAGCGTTTGAAGGCAACCCTTAAAAAAAAAGCTCTAAGAGCAACAAACTTCCTGTCTGCTCAAATTTCACCGCAGAAATGCGGCTGGTCAGAACAGAAAAAGTGGACGTCAACAATGAAAATTCCACTCAACATTCTAATACTTTCTATCATTGGCTCGAGGCCTGAGGAGACTTTTTGACCCCCGTTCAGTTGTTCCATTGCCCATTTGTAAAGAAGTTTTACTGGCAAGAAAGAAGTAACAGGAATGACGAAGCTGTTTTCCCTCTCTCTACCTTTAAATCATACACGAATGCTGCAAAGTCTTTTCCCACACTTTTGAAGTCACGACTTCTGTCAAGCGTAGCCAAGAAGCGGAAAAAAGATTCCACCTGATAAGAACTTATCCATCTTTCTGTCTCTTCGTGGCTTTCGTCGAAACCTTCTTCTTTTACGCTACAAGAACGATATTTGTGACGTACATGTCTTTTTTTACCTTGACTTTTTGCTGCACGGAGACCGACTTCTTCTTGCACCACTCAGTTGTCCCTTATTTAGGGCAGTTTTGCCCAACCCAAGTTTTGGGACCAAACATTATTATTCTGACATGAAAAGTCTTCTCACCGCACTCATGTTCACTGGACGAAATCTCGGTAGCGACTGAAGAACGAGGAGGAGGAGGACGAGGAGGAGAACAAGAAGAAGAAGGAGGAGGAGGAGGGAAAACAGGCGAAAAAAATATTCGAGCGCGCTCGTTATTCGGAAGCAGCAGAAAAGCGAGGGTCTTGAAGAAGAAGAAGAAGAATCTCTTGCGCGCAGCCACAATTTCCCGACAAAAAATGCGTCAAGTTTTGCGACGACGACGACGGCGACGGCGACGGCGACGAGGCAGACGGGCAAGCAGGCCTATCAATTGTCAAAGCTGCTCGTCATGTTCTGGTGTGGAGGAGTAGGGCAAAAGTCCATCACTTCTCCATCAGAGTCCGTCAGATCTTCAGCACGTACTGTAGTAAATTAAAAGAGGGTCGAGTCGATGTGAGCCGGAGTAAGCTGAAGCAGCAGCATCGTGCAGGAGAAGAAGTCGGGGTTGCACAGCCTGATTCCGACCTGACAAGCCCAGGCCTGATTCAAGAGGTCGAGGTTTGATGCAGCCGCAGGCCTTGAAACAAATGTCTCTTCTTGTTTGTTGGCAAATGACTCAATGATGCACATCTGTGTCACTTTTTTGGGGGGCTGTGCGTGAGTTTTCGGCGGGGGTGGTGGTGGTGAGGGGTGAAAGAGAGAAAGAAGGGGACGGGGACGCATTTTTGCTCCTGAAGAGAGACAATATGAGTTCCTCCTTGTGTCAGAGTCACTCTTCTTCTCTTCCCTCTTTTTTTGGGGGTCCACCGGAATGGCCAGAGGTGAAAATCAGCCGGGTTCGCCCATTTTCTGCCCATTTTTCCACGGAATTTCTTGTTTGCAGACCCAAACGTCAGCAGGCGAAAACTGAAGGAGGGGTACTAATTAGGGGGGAAAACAAAAAAAAATCCCGTCGGCCTCTACAGAGAAGCTGAAGTGTTTTGTTTATCGCGACGACTTTTACTGGGGGTCTTCAGACAGACTCTTATCTAATGTCTCGCCGAGTTCGAGATCAGTTCGTGCCCTGAGACAGACAGAGAAATGACTTTCAAAGTCTTTTCCAGTGACTTCTGAGAGAGAAGTGATTGGTCATACAATGGCATCGCTGCACGCCCTCTCGCCTCCCCAATCACTGACAACTTGTGAATGACTTGGAAAAATCACTGAGCCACTTACTGGAACTTTTGCTGACGTGCGTTTCATCCCCCCCCCACACCCCCTACCCCTCCCCACGTGAGGTGGGTGAAAAGATAAAGCTGATATCTACTGGGTGGAAAAATGATTTCTCTTGCTTTTAATTGGCAATATACGCCTTGGAACACAATTTCTTCGACATTGGCATTGCTCTTTCTCTTCATGTTACCAAGAAGCTGCACTGCTGCTTGGGGGCTCTGCTGAAGTCCTTCGTGGAGGTGGAGGGGCAATCAGACACCATGTGGGACTCCTCCAAGGCCTCCCGCAGGTGTTCGGAGCATGCTATCGAGGCCAAGAGGACATCACTTGGGACCAGCCTCGTCACGACACTTCTGTGCAATACAAATTGATTGAGTATAATGTTTGTATTGCAAAATGTTATTATGTGTTGAAAGGCTATGTCAAACAAAACCAAGTGAATACTTAGCAGAGCTTTTATCGCCCCCTTGCGTAGGCAGTAACAGCGACTGCAACAGGATAGGATAGCCGTCATATTCATAGACCAGAAACGTGTTCTAACTTCTCTTTAGGGTGATATAGCAGTTCGGTAGGTGCTAAGCTAAACAGTTATGGAGCTGTCTAAGCATTTTCTAGAGCAATTCCTCAGTAGCTGCCGCCTGCCTGACGTAGCCAACACGACTACTGTGTTACTTCAGTAGTGCAACTTGTCCATGTGGTCTGCACTCGTCTCGAGCCTTAGGTAGACGTCGGAATTTTGGGTACAGAATTTTTCAGGTCTTAACTCACCAAAAATTCTGAAAATTGCTCAAAACCTCGTTGTCTGGTGCACTTTCTTCGAGTCGCATTGTGTTTTTATTACGGCCCTTTCATGTATTCCCCTAAACTTCCGAGGTCTCGTCGAGGGGCATCATTCTGTCTGCCCGGTTGCATGGCTGTTTGCCCGCCTAACTGTCTGTTTGTCTATCGTCCGTCCGTCCGTCTGTCCTCTGAGGTCCATTCAACCAATAACAAGTGCATAAAACTCCTACGTAGGACTGTTTAGACGCTTCTTACATCTGTTGTGAGCACATCTGAGCAAGGTAGGAAGGAAGGATGCGTGGATGGCTCGGGTTTCCGCCAGTAAAATGCCCGCCAATCTGTCTTTTTCCCTCTTTCTCAGCGGAGGAATTTGCCGCCAATGCCCTTAACCCCTCCCGGGAGCGTGCATTTCTCCCACTTCTCCGCTGACGTGTGTGACGGGAGGTTCGTGCTCAACCTCAACGACGTCCGCAGAGACGGGGCGAGAGAGACCAGAGGATGAAGTACTGATAAATGAATCGTTTAAGCCATGCCCTTGGGGTGGGACGCTAAAGTTGATTCTGTCCAAGATTGACAGGGTGGTTTTTTCCTTCTGCTGCTTCCTCCTCGAGGTTTCTACTCAGATATAAATTGATTCGGACCCATCACAGACGTGTCAAATCCTCCTTATTTTGCTAAACTGATAAGGGATGTTCTTTATCATTTATGGTTAATTGTGTTAGGTGGATCAAGAAGTCAGATCAGTATATAAAACATGAATGATGGACAGATGTTTCTCTCTCGTAGTCTCGTTCTTGTGTAACACAGTGTTCAGCAATAATAAGCGCTATTGATTCTCGACAGATTGTGGTCGTGTGCTAAAGTAAACGTATGTGCGTTTACTGTAAGAACAAGAAGGTAAATGACCATTCATTACCTTTCCAAGGGTTGTCCACCGTGTGTCCGGTGCTGCAGATATATCTGGAATGCTTCCTAGAGGTTCACGCTGTCATCAGCGTACAGGTTGAGGAATGTAGCAAATACAGTAATGATGCAAAAGCGCTTCCTTTTATCGTACACATCAGACCTCTCCACGCACTTGAGTTTCCCGCATTTTGCATCACTGAATGAGGTGAGAGGACTTTGATGATGCTCACAAACCCCCTCTACCCCTTCTGCTCGGGCAACGAGGACGGGGAGGGAGGGGGAGCAAATTACGGCTTAGATTTTTCGCCCCCGAGGATAAAAATCCCGCAGCAGCAGCAACAAATCATCATTTTTGCCGGGGAGAGAGAAAAAAACCATCATCAACACAGGTAACAAGGTAAAGCTTTAAGACGTGGTTCAAAGATGAAGCAATTTTTTTTTGCCCACAACACTTGGAGACCAACTTTTCAGCTCATTTTTCCTACTCAACTTTCTGGACGAACAAGAACAGTTCCCTTGTGTGTGTATGCGTGTATGTGTGTGTGTATGCCTGTGTGTGACTGTCACTGTGATACCTATTTTCCAATACAGTTATGTTGTTCTTTTTTCTCTCCTTTGAGACCTTAGAAGAATCCTCGTCTTTTGTCGTGCTGCACAATATTGTTCTTTGTACATCACGCACACGTTCTTGAAGTCTGACGCGAGGAGCGGATATCGGATCACGATCGAGCGACCTTTTTTTCAAGGTTTCACCCCTCATATGCAAACATACGCGTTAGGAAGAAGAAGAAGAACGTTGTCTTCTTTGTGCTAATGCCTGAAATTTTGTTCTCTACCCCCTCCTTTTCGTCTCCCCCCTTTCCCTACTTTCCCGGAGGGTGACCCCTTCGGGGGGACCCCCAAAAATTGGCTTTAATGGGTGTCTGGTGGAATCGATCGAAGACGCAAATCTTCAACACTTCTCAAGTCCTAATTGCGCTATCTTCATTTCTTCACCTTGAAGTGGGACAAAAAAAAGTTTTATCTCTTCAAAGGCAAGGTTGCATGAATCAAGGCTGCTTTTGTCCCTTCGAATTTTCTCGGGGCATTGCGAAAATTCTGCAAGTTCACTTCGTTAACAAGGTTCAGACATGATTTTTTTGAAAGCCTAAACAGTTGTCACTTTTACGACATTGTCAATGAAGGAAGAAAGAAAAAAAGCTTCCTCAATGCTCCTTTACCCCTTCAAAAGTTACTTGCGATCCTCCTTTTTTACCCCCTCCCCCAAGTCACTGTCTCGCCACCACTCCCTCTTACCCTCCCACTTGTTGTGTGGACGTACAATGTATAAAATGTGCAAATAATGTAGCCCATGCCATTGCTGAGGGCCTTTCTTCAACTGGATGCTTGACTGGAGGGTGCTCATAAATGTGCCCATGGGTGACACTTTTTTGGGCTCTGAATCACCAGTATGACTCATGGTAGCCGCATAAGTTCGAAGCCAAGATATGGAGTGTAGGAACAAAAATAAAGATTTAGTATCACCAACTCGTTCAGGTTGATTATGAATTATGTTTTATGAATTCAGCACAGAATTTACAATACTGTAGAAGTTAAGTCAGTGACACTAAACCACCTTTGTAGGAACTGCGCTGGTTACCATTTTTTGCTCATCCGCTTGGAGTGATTAAGTTCTTCTGATGAGTTAGACACACATGCGCATGAGGCATGAGCCAAACAGACACATTAGGTAAATGATACCATCTAAAAACGTCCGTTTGGTACAGGAGGAAATGCACCATTGACGTCGACAGCAACATAACATTGCAGAAAGTCTCTTCAGTGCACCAAAAAACAGGGTTGCCACCTCATTTGACTTCTGAGTTTTCGAAAGGTTTGTTTTCCCCAAAGGGTTTCGATGTTTGTGCCCACCTCGCATATATAGGTCACTCCCTCTCACCCTACCTGTGCACATGCATACTCCCACTCTCGAATGAAGAAGTTAAGCTATTTTCTGCCAAATGCTCTTTTCCAGCATTGCCAAGACAAGATCTTTGTCCAGGAAGAGAATTGCAAGAATGTCTCTGGCTTCTGTTTCCTCTTATCTCCCCTTTCTTTCTCTCTTTTTCTAATGAAGTCTCAGTTTTCCTCACCCCCAACTTGTGAGATGAACAGAAAAGTTGAGCTGAGCTGCGCATTCGCGCATTCAAAACGCTTCTTACTAGCATTTAAAAAAAGGGAAAGAGCAACGCTTGAGAAAAATGCATTCCTGGTCATAAAAGCTGCTGATTTCGTTCATTAGTTTTCTCCTTGGCATACTGACTGTGGTTGGGAGCCATTTCGAATACTGGGTGAGTCAGAATGGCTGGCAGCTCCACAGCTTTGGGTCTTACGAGGTAGAGAGAGTATGACATTGACTCACCCTGCGTACTGAAATGTCGGTTTGCTATGCATAAGCATTTGACACACTTTTTATGGTGCATTTTTTGTGCTGGGCTGATGGAAGCAACCTTTTCCTCATGTTACATTAGTTTGCAGTGATTTTATATGCATAATTGGCTGGAGGTCGTGCGAATTTGACTTGGGACGATAGACGTTTCCATAAATGTGTGATCCAAAACAGCAGTGTTACATTATTGAAATTTTTCTTGCATTTTAAGCTGATTCTCCACTCCTTCTCCCACCTCCTCCAACCATGAGTTGGCTTTTTCCTCTTCCCCTTCAACCCTTTTCCAAGAAAATGCACCCTCTAAATCCAGTCCTGTCCTTTTCCGGGGAATGAGGTGATAAAAAATTGGTAGTGATTCAGAGAAGATCATAAGGGGATTGTTGCTTCTCAGAAGCAGCAGCTCCAGTAGAAGGATCTTGCATTTGGTAGCAAAAAACCTGCACATTTTAGGGGCCCTCAAAACCACACAGACGAGATTTTATTACCGAGGAATCACGCCATTCCCTGTCTGTGTGTCTATGTTAGGCCCTGCCCCAGGCCTCGCAAGGGCCTCTGTTTTCCCCCACAAGATCTTTTCTTTCCTAGGGAATCATTTTCCAACCAATGTCGAGGTATTAAGTTAAGCATAGCTGAATAATCCGGGCCCGTTTTCTCTCTCTACTTAAGTTCAGTTCCTTCATCACGCGATCGAGGGCAATTAATTTAATCGTGAAGCGCCACCCTCGACCGTTTCTTCACGCTCTCACTCACCTTAAGGCGGAGTTGACTGGACGAATTTTCGGCAGCGGCCGCAGCAGCCGACGATTTCCCGCGTGTTTAATCGCGGCCTCGTTGCAAAAGCTATTACGGGGTGCTCAAGGGCGCCGATTCGACCATTACACTAACGAGTGTATACAATTCTCTGGGCCAAGGAAGTCAGGAAAATCTTTTAGTGGGTCAAGTAGCGTCGAGTTTTTTTAATCATGCACCCGGTTGAAATACAGGGTGAGTCAAAAATTAGTGTCAGTCAGGATATCGTCCTTTTTTATGCGACCTTCCGTGGCTTATAAAATGCAGTGCTTTTTCTGAGGATGCCACAGCAGTTTTGTGCGCAGGTAGGACTGTTAGAGGTAATCTCGTTCACCAGCCGACCAAGACGGTATAATGTACAGGAGGCCGGCCACGGTACTTGATGGTTTCGAACGGTTTACTGATGCTATGTGAGGTACCCGACTTGGAGTTGCCACATGTACGTGATCGAGTGTTGCTACCAGTGAGATTTCTGCAAATGTCATAGGTACAGTTAGACGTACAGTTGTGTACAGTGTCTGTCGTCTCCTCCGCTCCCCTGATCTTCTCCCACACCTCTTGTACTGTGAGAAAGTGCTTGGACCAGACACCTGAGCTTGAGAAATTCCTCCTCAATACATCATTTCCTTCCCAGAGTCACAAGCGTCTTGTTGGGCACAATCTCAAGAATAGCAAGTGCGTGCCTATTTTGCCCTTGGCTACCAACGTTGACGAGATGACTCAAGCCTCTTTTCGCT
>JAAUXU010015131.1_pt1 | contig 32767 bp, 39 predicted proteins | sample 7278151 | NCBI WGS metagenome assembly JAAUXU01 (sample SAMN14350113, study PRJNA611818) | marine sediment metagenome | isolation source: surface marine sediment (1.8m) | place: French Polynesia: Moorea | collected 2018-08 | reverse complement strand
TAATCTCGGCGATGACCTCTCGCATACAACATCCAGTTCATCATGCTGGTCCCCCCAAGCTCCTTGGCCTTTGGCCACTGTATGATCTTGTCTGTCATGGCGTCTCCTACCTGTTCAGTAGGCTCAGCGTAGAACCCCCAGTTGTAACTGGACAGCATGAAAGCACCAGCAAACTGTGGCACTCCTTGCAACCAGTGAGGCTGGCCACCAGCTTCAACCAATAGCACTGAATGATCAGCCTCAGCTAGTCTTGCAGCCACCACGGAGCCAGCAGAGCCAGAGCCCACCACAATGAAGTCATACTGAGAGCCATCTTCAGGCGTGCTTCCAAACAGGCGATATGACAGCTGGTCAAAGTGCCACACCAAAGATATGTAGCTTGCGTAGAAAATGGCTCCTAGGAGGATGACGATGAAGGAGAGACCATTAGGCATGGTGACAAGCTTTAAACACCAAGGAGGACTTGATCCAAGAGCGTCTTAAACACAGTCTGTTAACCTGATTAACTTATATTTGCTCGTGTGCTTCTTCAAAGCAAAGCGCTGTTTGGTACTGAGTGCTTAAATGGCCTGAAAAGCGCATTTACCCCTCCGCACACGGCAACAACTAAATAAGACGAGTTTCTCTTATCTCCCCAACAGTCTTCCTCCGCGGCGAAGATGTAGCTGTAGTACAGCTCCAACCCTATCTCTAGTCCAGGGCAATAGTCTTTCTACATGAACAACAAGTGATCAGAGTTTGATGTTATGCCACTAACCCAGTTGAGAGCAAACATGATTAGATACAGTAAAGGTCGCATCAGTGTCTGATGCTTTGCAGAAACTTTGTCATGTGCAGATTAACACGTGTCTGCACTCAGTATGATCTTGCTGAAGGTGGGAAGCCAAAAGGTTTGGCATGGCCTTTGGAGGTGGCTTATTGTTTGTACTGCTGTAAAAGCGCCCCCATCGCCCAACAAAGCGCCCAATCATTCTTACCTTTACATTTATTGTATTATGCAGTTATGCTTAGACTTGTATTTATGCACAGGTTGTTCGCCTGAGGATCGGCGACCTTGGGAGCGGTTCCTACACGCTGACAGCGCGCGGTCGTTCTCCCGTCACCTTCGACCAAACGCAGGAGCTCCGCTACGTGCACAAGGGTTACTCGGTCTTCATTCAGACTGACAAGGCAATCTACAGGCCTGGCAATGTTGTCCGATTCCGCGCCGTCGTCGTCACACCGGATCTCAAACCCGGTGTGGTCGGTTCCATTGACGTGGGTGTGAGCGATGGTGACGACAACGTCGTGCGTCGATGGGACCGCGTTTTTACAACAAAGGGAGTCTTTGCCGGAGAACTCGAGATTGCTGAAGCTCCAGTCATGGGCGACTGGAACATCACAGTGGATGTCAGCGGACAGGTAGAGACTTCAAAGCAGTACTCGTAGCAAGTACCATAATATGTATTGACAAGGTGCACGCAAATTAGCTTTTTAGCAAATCAACTCATAAATTCGTAAATTGCAGGTCTTCTCCAAGTCGTTCCTCGTGGCCGAGTACGTCTTGCCCAAGTTCGGCGTAGATGTGGAGCTTCCGACGTATGGCACCTTTTCCGATGGCGAAACCACAATCAAAGTACGCGCTACCTACCATTACGGCGGTGCAGTCAAGGGAGAGGCCACAGTGTCGGTGTTTCCGAAGTACAAGTCCTCCTACTTGCAACCCTTCTTTTCGGAGCCGGTGAGACGCGTCGTTCCTATCGACGGCACAGTTGGCATCACCCTTAACGTGGCCAAGGAACTGAACCTCAACGACGACTACGCTCGTGAGGTGGTTTTCGATGTACAGGTACGTGCAAAAACTCCACCAGAAGTAATTTTGCATTGTCTTTTCCTGACACTTCTGATCTGCAGGTCAAGGAGGAGCTGACTGAGCGCATCCAGAACAAAACAGCCTCCATGGTTCTGTATAAGTATCCGTACAAGATGGAACTGGTGAGAACCGCCGACGCTTATAAGCCTGGGATGCCCTACACAGCCTACCTGAAAGTGGCCAACCAGGACGACTCTCCCGTGGCCGATGACCTCAACCTCGTGTCGGTTAAGTGGGGGTTCACGCGCGATCCAGAGTCTTACAACATGACCGAGTATACAGTTCCCGACGACGGCATCATCGAGCTGATCTTTGATACGCCGAAGGTCGAGATCCCAGACGAGGAAGCCAACAGCGTCCTAGGGATCGAGGCTACATACAAGAGTCTTACCCAATGGTTTTCTACAATCCCTCGCGCCGCGTCTCCCTCTGGTAACTACATTCAGGCGAGGTTGCGGACACTCAACCCCTCGGTGGGGAGCAACGTGCGCATCGGCATCGTCACCACGGAACCGATACAGTGGATAACTTATCAGGTACCGCAACGTGTACTCCAAGCAAAGATTGATATACCGAAACAATCCCTCCCTCCAGATCTTCGGAAGAGGAAAGTTGGCTTTTGCGGAAACGCTGAGGGCCACTGGCAGCGACAACAATGAGCTGAATTTCAGGGCGGAGAGCGAGATGTCCCCTACCTGCCGAGTCGTCGTCTACTATGTACGGGAGGCATCAGGAGAGATAGTGGCAGATGCTCTCGACTTTGAGGTCGCTGGCGCTCTAACCAACTCCGTAGAGCTGTGGACGACAAGGCAGAAGACTTTGCCCAAGAGTCAGGTATGATGCAAATCAGTCTGGTAAGAAAATACTGTCACTGTCGAACATGCACAATCACCTGGTAGGTGACGCTGAACGTGAAGACCGAGCCCAATAGCTTCGTGGGTATCATGGCAGTAGACAGAAGCGTTCGCTCGCTCAAACAAGGTCACGACATTATCAAAGCGGACGTCATCAACGAGTTGAGGAGCTACGACTCCGCCGACGATCCATCCTTCTTCCCATGGTTCAGAGTCATCGATCCCAAGGAGGGATCGCTCTACTGGTATACTGGAGCTTCTGCCAGCAAGTGAGTTTTCTCAGCAGCATGATGTAGAGGTGCAATGGGATTGCGTGAAAAGATTACGTGCACATTCATTGTGCTCTTGCCTTTCATCTGCAGGGAAGTTTTTGAAGAGTCTGGAGCAGTGATTCTAACAAACGGACAGCTACGTAGCGGATCCCCATCCAGGATTGCCAGACAGCCTGGAAACAGTCGCCCTTTCGGGCGGCCGTTGCCTTCTTCACCCGATGCCGATACTCTGAACCCGGACAAGGGTCCCGGCGTGGAATATGAGTCAGCCACGAGGCCGCCTCTGGCAGGACCCTACGCCTTCTCTACACTGCCGCGACCTGTCGACAACCTTCCCAAGATCTACCTGACAAATGATTTGCCGGAGACTTGGCTCTTCTTGAACGTGACTACTGATGGGTCGGGGCTGGCCTCCATCCCAGTGGAGGCCCCAGAACTAGCTAACAGCTCTTGGGTTATATCAGGATTCTCGCTCGATACCCTTAGCGGTATGGGCATCTCCGAGCAGATGCAAACGCTGGAGATATTCCAGCCCTTCTTCGTAAAGGTCGACCTACCACACTCGGTCAAGAGGGGGGAAACGCTGGCGGTACAGGTGAGCATACGTCCAACAAAATGTGCCCTGGTCCTGGAGTACATGCAGGCGTCATTTCTACATTCAGATGATTGTCTACAACTACCTGAGCAAGGAGATTAGTGCCGAAGTCACGCTAGAAAACCCCGGCGGCAAAGGCTTCTCCTTCGGCACGGAAAGCTCGAGCTCTAACGATGTCTTGTCAAACTCCAACGTGGAGTTGTTCAGGACAAAGAGGGTCGGAGTGAAGCCAGGCAGGGGGACTCTCGTGTCCTTCATCATTACACCAAAGGAAATCGGCATAATCGACATGAAAATCACAGCCAAGAGCGGGTCAGTCGGCACGGACGTGCAGGTGAGCTCAAAACCCAGCAAAGGATGAAATTGCAAACCAATCAGTCTGTATTGCTCGAAGGTTAAAAAACTGGTCGTGGAGACCGAGGGCGAGCGAATGGCCAATAACACGGCAATGCTTGTAGACCTTAGGGCGGAACCCACACAGGTATACCGATGAACGACGTAACAATTATCGAAAACACAGTAAACTGAGATGTCTTCTGCAGGAATTTAACGTGACTATCAAAGTGCCCCGGGGTGCCGTGGAGGGCAGCGAGCGTGTCTACATATCGGCTGTCGTCGACCCTGTCGGACCGGCCATGAACAACCTGGAACGCCTTCTAGACTATCCGATAGGTTGCGGCGAGCAGGTTTGCATGCATTGCAATTTGCAATACACCTACCTACGTGGGTCTACACCATCGTTGTAACTCTAGAACATGCTGAGGGTGGTGCCTGCAGTCATCATCTCCAACTACTTGGAGTCCACCGGACAACTCAAGGGAGACATCGAGCAGATGGCGACGCATCTCATGCAGGTAACGCTCTAGGTTTTTACTGTACATGGTGAATGCAGACTGTAATGAGCGTACTCGTAGGATGGGTATCAGCGCCAACTGGCGTACAAGCACAAGGATGGGTCCTTCTCAGCGTTTGGCGAAGCTTCGAACGGCGAGCGGGGCAGCGTGTGGATCACATCTTTGGTAGCCAGGTACAATCACTTGTTTAAGTCCAATCATAGGTCTTTACATGTTACGCTTCCTTGCCTCCGTCAGATACTTTAAGCAAGCTGAAAGATTTGTGGACGTTGACGACAGGATCTTCTTCGCAGCCTTAGATTGGCTAGTCGCAAACCAGGTATGCACCAAGCACAAGACTCTTTTAGAATGATTGTTGATGGCATTTTCCTCCTGTACACAGGCCACCAACGGTTCCTTTGCTGAGACCGGTCGCGTCATCAACGAGCGGCTGCAGGAGGACTCAGTAGCTATGACCGCTTTTGCAGCATTGGCGTTCCTGGATAACCGATTCTACCTCGAGCAACGCCAGCGCAACTCCATGAACAGGGCAATCAGTTACTTGGCCGAGACCTGGAGGGACTTGGATGAGCCCTTTACGCTGTCCCTAGCCACTTACGTGCTACACCTAGCCGACCACCCGCAGAAGGACACAGCGTTTCAGTTGCTGGAGTCGTTCGCAGTCGTAAAAAGTAGGCCATTCCACACAGAGACGCGAGTCAGTGTACGCAATGTCAACGTCGTCTACTTCTCTTCAGATAACGGTGACGTCGACTACAAATTCTGGGAGACACAGCTGGAGGGTTTCGAGAAGAACCCCTGGACCCAGTTTCCAAACTCTGCCAACATCGCAATGACGTCGTATGCGTTGTTGACCTCCCTCTCCAGAGGCCGCTTCGACGACTCTCTCCCAATCGTGAGGTGGCTGCTCTCACAGCAGAACGAACGCGGCGGATTCGCGTCCACCTTTGACACCTACGTGGGAGTGGCGGCGCTGGCGGAGTTCAGCCGCGCCATTCCCGTGTCAACCAGCGTGGGTACAAACGAGGTGCGCACACAGAGCAGCTTCTTGGTGATCGTTGTCTCAAAGTCTAGAAGTTACTCTTCTTGCGTTCTTTCCAGGTCTCCGTGCAATACTCGTATCTGTCTACAGTACGCAGGCTGCAGATCTCGTCCGACACCGGCACGCTGTTGCAGCGACGCATTCTGCCTCCGGAGACCCGTGAAATCAGAGTCAGGGCATCCGGTGGAGGATTTGCCATTGTCCAGGTGGGCTTTGAGTACAACCTCAACGTGACGGCTGCCTGGCCCAGCTTCGTCGTCAACCCACAGGTCTTCAGGCCGTCGACAGCGAATCATATGCAGGTGCAGTACACGCTAGAACTTCCAACTAATAAGTCACTGTCGGTCTGCTGCTGCGTTCTAACCTGTGCAATCCTCAGGTGACCGTCTGCGCCAACTACATCGAGGGTGGCGACTCCCGGGCGTCAAATATGGCAGTGATGCGCGTGGCGCTGCCCAGTGGATTCACGGCAAATCCGGACGCGCTCCCCGCTCTCCGGAGATTCAAAGGCGTCAAGAGGGTGGACACAGAAGCCGAGGACACAAGCGTTGTGCTTTACTTTGAGCGACTCACTCGATCGGAGGTGTGCCCGACCATTTCCGCCTATCGCACACATCGCGTGGCCAACCAGGTACACTGAATACTACTCAGAAACATTGCATAAGTCGGAAGGATTCTAGCAGAAAGTGCCTTTTGTCCTGTAAACAGAAGCCTGCGTCGGTTCTCGTATACGACTACTACGATCAGTCTCGCCATGCTCGCTCCTTCTACGACGTCGTCCCGGCCACGCTGTGCGACATTTGCCAGGGTGAGGACTGCCCTGACGACGGCTGCCCTGACAGGCCCAAGTTCCCTACCTACGGCACCTACGCCTACGGAGAGAACGTCGACACGATTGGCGGAGCAGGAGGACCCGCAAGAATAGCAACGACATGGCTGCTAACGCTCTTAGCGACGGTTGTAGCTGCAAGATCCCTCTCATTGTGATCATTATGAACTGACATCATGATTAGGTAGTTGGTAGTATTATGATGAAGAGACCACTTTAAGCACTGTGCATGCTAGAGCTACATGGATCTGTACATATGTAGAATGTGTAGGAGATGTATAATCTCAGCCCCGTCTTTACTCTCAGGGTGCCAACGTACCTCTTTAGGTTAGGCTGCGTTTACACTGGCGGAATTGGATGACAGAGATGTATCGCACGTGTCAGATTCGGAGGGACGAGACTCCATGGTTATGTGTGACAAAAATCCGCCCATGTAAACGGACCTTGCTATCCATATGTTCTTTTTAATAGATCTTGCAGACGTTTGCACCAACTTTTATACTACATTCCACAGTCACACAAACTCTTATAAGCTACTCCAAAAGGCTGTGCTAACAAACACAATATGAGTTATTATTCACGTGATCGCTATCATGGAACTGAGAAATAAATGCATGAGCTACGTATTCCACATCGAGAAACTGCGCAAAAGGAGCTACTGCGACGTCGCTAAGAATCACTCGGGGTCTGGTTTTTCCAGCTTGGACTTGACTCAAGTGCAGCAGCACGTAGGAATGCATCAAATCAGGGGTCAAATATCTCTCCTCATCAGGAATCAAGTTTCTATCGTCCTCACGTACGAAAAATGTAGTGCTGCACAAAGTATGACAAACATAACAGTGTCTTGATACAGCACAAATGTTGCCAACGCAGGCGTTCCCTTAGAGAATGCCTTGATCAATCAACGTTCCATGTATCAGAATGACATTGCAAGGGTTTCCTTCACAGATGCTGTCCACAGCCCCCATGCCAACAAGCCCCCAGAGTACGTGAAGAAGTACGTACGTGCAGTTAAGCTTTGATGCAGACTAATGTGTCACCTACTGCAGTTAATCTATTTATTGTGCATTCACCTTCGATACGCCGAAAAACCTCGACATAACACAGTCATTTCCAGCTTTACCTCATCGAAGGTTGATTGTGCATCGAGTTCGGTGAGTGGGTGAAAGACGAAAACATGTTACACAGAGAGTAAAAGTTACATAACCAGCAAAAGCCTGCTGAAAGCATCGTTTTTCTCCACTTTAAGTAGGCCGCAGCACAACTGGATGCACAAGTACTTTTGCACCAGAAAAACTCTGAACTTTTCCCACTTCAGAACAACACAGCCAATCACTTGCTTGCATCGAGATCCCTGGGATAATGCACAATATAAAGTGCACTGCCTTAACGTACAATCTTCGGTCCTACGCGTATTACTTCCTGTAGCACGAACGAGATTCGTGACGGCCATAAAATTGCGACTCTGAAAAATGGCTACTGTCTAGACTTGTGCGAAGTCAACCTCACACCCAAGCTAAGCAGCTTTATGTTAGCTTTCAGTAGGTTTTAGGGAGTCCGAACTTGGAAAAACGCACACTAAACTTTCGCGACAGAGAGTCTTCAGATAGCTTTCGCGATTCTGACCGCGATCCCAGCTCCTCTGTTGGAATCATCACAGCAAAGAAGTATCTTAGCAACAAAGGTACGAAAAACAAAGTTGATTTCCCTAGAAAACCTTCTCACTTGTCATATGTAAGTCTAGTCATACATGACGACGTGGAGGGAAATTCTAAGACATCATTCCAGGTCCCAGAGGAGGGAACAACGCAATCCCCCCCCCTCATGGCCCAGAGTTCACCTAGCACCAAGAAGCATCACGAAGAGTGGAGAAAAAATCGTTCGCTCTCTCTACCTCAAACTAGATTCTCTCCAATCATAGAGCCGGACTAAAGGAACGGCTGATGCAGAGGAACTATAAAAGAGTGTGGCGACGCCGGAAAGGTTGCATTCGTTTACGAAGGCTCCTTAAAGTAACTTCAAGGCTTTCAAGCCAGCACCCAGGTGCAAGTCCAGTGGGAAGGATTAGAAAATCAAAGGCTAACTGTTCAACATGCCTATCCTGTCGGATCTGCACTTAGAGGAGAGGACTCCTGCCATGTAAGTTGACATGCTATCACTCACATACTCTAGGCCGACGAAGATGCTAGCAGAGGCCTCGTTACACTCGTACTGCCGCCACATCGGCAAATGCACTCATCTTCGAGGTCCCGACGGCAGTAAATAACACCCAAGTGTTTCTGTTCCAGCTTTCGCTCCACGGTAAGGGATGTCTCAAAGCCTGACATCCTTCCCCCTTGCCGCGTCCTCTCGGGAGACTGGCTGGGCCTTCCAGCTTGTGTCCGTCTGTGGGCCAAGAACAAGATTGAGCTGTGCCAACCTGCAGCTCTTCACATTATGACGGGCACTTTTGAAGAAGATGCCCTGCTCAAGGCAGAGCTGGTGGAGGCTGGAGTCATCGAGCCTTTGCCCAAGTATGAAAACTGCTTCCTGGCTCGGACTGACCCAAAGGACGTTGCCAGGGTAGAATCAAGAACTTTCATCTGCACACCTGAAAAATTGGAGACGGTGCCACAGACCACTGAAGGCACAAAGGGGACTTTGGGAAACTGGATCTCTCCGGAAGACCTGGATGCTAAAATGGACAAACTCTTCCCAGGCTGCATGCGAGGTAAGAATGAGAAGAGCAAGATTACAAGGCTGAATCTCATGAACAAAACACTATCTTTGTAGGTCGCGTCATGTACCTCATTCCCTACAGCATGGGACCTGTGGGGAGCCGACTGTCCAAGAACGGGATTGAGCTGACAGATTCTGCCTATGTTGCTGTCAGCATGCGAATCATGACGAGGGTTTCAACCAAGATCCTTGAGTGCATCCAGAAAGATGGAACCTTTGTCAAGTGCCTTCATTCTGTGGGACAGCCACTGGGAAATGGGGAGAAGGGTGCTATCTGGCCTTGCAACCCATCAGAGGTCATCATTGCTCACAAACCACACACCTCCGAGATCATGTCTTTTGGTTCAGGCTATGGTGGAAATTCCCTGCTCGGAAAGAAATGCTTTGCCTTGAGGATTGGCTCTGCCTTGGCCAAGAAACAGGGCTGGCTGGCTGAACACATGCTCATCATGGGCTTGGAGAGGCCGGAGTCTGAGGAACGGAAGTACGTCTGTGCAGCTTTTCCGTCTGCCTGTGGCAAGACCAATCTGGCTATGCTGAACCCAACGCTCAAAGGTTACAAAGTGACCTGTGTTGGTGATGACATTGCCTGGCTTCGCTTTGATGACGATGGAGACTTGCGGGCTATTAACCCTGAAAACGGGTTCTTCGGTGTGGCCCCTGGCACCAGCTACGACAGCAACCCTGTGGCCATGGACACAATCTTTAAGAACACCGTCTTCACTAACGTGGCCAAGACTGATGATGGTGGAGTCTGGTGGGAGGGAATGACAAAGGAGGCTCCTGACCATCTGGTGGATTGGACTGGGAAAGATTGGAATCCTGGCTGTGGACGCAAGGCAGCTCACCCAAACAGCCGCTTCTGCACTCCTGCCGAAAATTGCCCCATCCTAGACGATGCTTGGGAAGATCCGAAGGGTGTCAAAATTGATGCTATTCTCTTTGGAGGCCGTCGCCCTCAAGGGGTGCCCCTTGTCTCCCAAGCACTCAGCTGGCAGCATGGAGTCTTCATGGGGGCTGCACTTAAGTCGGAGGCCACTGCAGCTGCAGAACACAAGGGAAAAGTTGTGATGCACGACCCCTTCTCAATGAGACCCTTCTTTGGTTACAACTTTGGCCACTATCTCCAGCATTGGCTGCACCTGGGAGGCAATCCAAAAAACAATCTCCCCGGCGTCTTCATGGTCAACTGGTTCCGCAGGAGCGCAGATGGAGGCTTTCTGTGGCCCGGATTTGGAGAAAACGTCCGCGTTCTCGACTGGATTCTCCGACGCTGTGATGGCGAGGAGGGCATTTCAAGCAAGTCCCCGGTCGGTTTGCTTCCCACCAAGTCGTCGATGAACCTGTCCGGCCTATCAAGCGACCTAAAGTGGGACGAACTCTTCTCTACACCGACCGAATTCTGGGAGGAGGAGATCGACGAACTGAGGAGGTACTTCAGCGATCAGGTGGGCGACAGCCTCCCAGACGAAATTGGCGCACAACTGGAAGACCTCAGACTCAGAGTCTCTTTGCAATGAGTCAGAAATTACAAAACCTTTCAGATCTAATTTAACTTTTCGTTCCAAATCCGTCTGCGGCTAAAATAAAAGAGATATTTCCATGAAACACCTTGATCATGTGACTATGTGCAAAAGTTTTTCACCGGGTATTTTTGCAAATATTGCGACAAAAAAAGACTTGTCATAGCTGAGTGTTCACGACAGAATTGTCACATTGCCTACGGTTACCTCATGATACAATTCCATCGTCCTTGTTCCTTAATCGACTCCCTGGTCTCCTCCGGTGCACTCTAGTTGAATGCTGTTGTCAGCGGAGATATGATGAGATGAGAGATTCCATTAACTGTGAAGAAATCAGTTATTTACTTGCTACTGCTCTGATTATTAGGAACAGTGACTCCTAATGACCAGCTTTTACTGGTTGACATCATCCGCTGGAAGTCCTTTAACCAGTAGGCCATGGAGAAGCGGGACTTTACCCAGGCCCCCGGCAATAAAGGTCTGGTTGATTCTTCCTGATAAATGCCGTCAGCGCCATCTTGTTCTCCAGAGCTGTCTCCGCTCCCATTCTGCATGATGATTCTCATCATGCTGCCAGCTGAGTGCTTGGGAGACAAGGGGCACCCTTTGAGGGCCACGGCCTCCAAAGAGAATGGCGTCAACTTTGCGCTTCGGTCATGACATTCTGACTTTGCTTTACTTTAACGTAAAATGTTGATTTGGGTCTCATTTAAAAGTAACTGATACTGGACGGGAGTCAAATTCGAATGTCGTCTGGTCAAACTGCAGAGATGACTTGGTACACACGGTATTACACTAATTACTTTTAATTATTCACGGATAATAGCCAGAACAGTATTTGGACCACAATGGGTAAGCGTTTATTTTTCAATTTATCATATTTTATTAAAAAATGTCACAGTATCACAGAGGGATAAATCACTCAAAGGTTACCTATTCTCAAAGGCACAGGTTTCAGAGACTCGTTTAAGGCTGAATTTTCATACCCTCCTGGATAAAGGATGCTCTGTACACGTGCATGATGAAGGCGCAGAGAAACATGCAGTCACATCGGTCGGTGATGCCGCCGTGGCCAGGAATGAAGCTACCAAAGTTCTGTACAAAAAAGGATTCTCGTTCAGTTCATATTCCCTTTTCTTTTCTTGTCTGTCTGTCTGTCTTTCTTTTTTTGCTTCCTCACCTTTCTCCTGCAACCTCTTTTGAATCCTGAGGCCAGGAAACCTCCAAATGGGCCAATGAGGCTGCAGAGTGCTGCGATAGCAACGCTGTGCAACAAGAACGGCCTCAACGTCACAGAGAGCCATCCAAAGAGCTTAAAAATACATTGATAGATGAAAACAACTGATAGGGATATTAATTAAAAGGACATAGGACAACTCTTTTACTCCTGCTGTAAAGCGCAATGTACTGGTGTATGGGAGTATTTGTGGTCACCTGCATCTCCCGCTCGATGAACACGCTGTTTGGTGTACAGTCAGTGTCTACGGTGAAAGGGGACCACAAGTTGGAGGTGGCAGAGACTTGGACCGGACAAATCAGGTAAGGAGTAACCATGTAGGATGCCAAGAAGGTTCCCAAAAGGACTGTGATGATACCGCCGCCCACAAAGCCCTCGTAGGTCTTCTTCGGACTTAACTGCGCAAAAAACCCGACGTGGGTGAAAGTAGAGTAGCCAATCCAAAATATTAGTCCGCTAATCATGCAAAACTACGTCTATGTTGATATAAATTAAATAGTCATTAATCTTCTTGACTAACCTTGATAAGTGGAGTTTTTCCAGCAAAAAAACCGACGTAGAAGGCCGCGATGTCATTGAGAGTGATGAGAGTCATTGGCAGGACGTACCAGATCATCCCGTTCAACATGTCCGAGTTCATTAGCTGCCCGGGGACGCACCCGAACAGCAGAAACAGGTGGCACCAGGCGAACAAGGCGTAGCTGAAAAGGGAACGTCAATAGACATATCGAAAGTCACTCCGACTTTCCACGCACCTCTTCAGGTAGTCCTTATCCAGAATGAGGACAAACCAGACAAGGCACGCCACGTAGGCCGTGGAGGAGATGAGCAGGTGCATATCAGCCAGGTGATCAAAGATTGGGTGATACACGTGCGCCAGATGACGCAAGGCCGGTGCTCCAGCTAGGTAAAACTATGGAAAGAACTCCATCTAAAAATGACCTTTATCAACATAGGGCAAAGTGAACCTGCGTGACGACGTAAAAGGCCCACACCAGATGTTTAAATGCGTTCCTGGACACCCCGGTCACCTGATAGGCCAGGGAGGTCGCCTCGGAGTAGCAAGATGTCACAACCAAGTAGGTCTGAAAAAGATTATGACCTGCTGCAAGTTACAGAGGAATGAAACTGTATGAAATTGCACGAGATTACCAGAAATAGCAGCCCAATCGGCCCCAGCCAGACTAAGGTGGTGAATCCAGATATGAGACAGCAGCCAGAACAGCCACGAATCACCCAGTTTCGCCACCTAAAGGATAGGCGATTTTTACTTATAACAGTCATGCTTCATTCTTTTTCACTTCCTACCACATTCAGGTCTACACTTTTGATCAACAATGAGATGATGAAACTTCAGAATTCCTGGCCCGATATTCCTACCTCGGTGGCAGACCTTCAAAGAAGTTCTGGACGTGACCGGAGGCGCTGCTGCTGTATAGGTCATCGTTGTTGGCACTCCCGTCCGCCATGTCTTCGTCCTCCATGGCTGAGTCGGTGTCCTCGCTGCTTCGGATGATCGCGGGCTGAGAGTGCGAGAAGGAACGGCAACCTTAGGGTACTGTCTGGTTTTTTGGAGGGGCACCTAATGAAGCTGCTTTGTGGTCAGAGTTAACTACTGTAGCAAGATGCTCCAGGAGTTGGCTCCCAAAAAGAGTCGCTCCTTCTTTTACCAGAAGGTCTGGTCGGATCTCAGGATGTTCCCTGACTTCACTTGGGCTTAATTTTCCTTGTGTTGATCCTCCTGTTGAACGTGTCCTCGGCCTTACATTGTTCAGGGCCCCCCACCCCATAAAAACCCTCAGTGTTTTATTGGGAACTTGCCTAACTGTTAAGACTTACGTGTTGGGCCTCACTATAGTACAACAAGAAAACAAGTAGTAACCGACGCATTGTTTTACCTGGCCTCTTCCTTTGGTGACGTCTTCATCGTCAGATTCATCGAGATCCTCATCTCCAACGTTGTCCTCTTGGGGCCTGTAGAGATGACTCCAACGTGATGGATCTGGATAACTTTCCAGATTTCTATGCTGTACCTGCAGGGCAGCTCCCTCCTCCTCCTCCTGGCCGTGACCACGGACTCCTCCATGGAGCTCAATCAGTGATCCCTGAGTTCCACACTTGAAGAAACGACAGCCGAAGAACAGGTCCTTCCTAACGACAGTGTCAATACAAACACTAGAGGTGGGACGAATCAAGGGGTTAAGAGTTGACTCTTTTCGGTCAGTTTCTTGGGAGAAAGACAAAAATTAAGGGGCGGTTCTGAATTTTCAAAGAGTCGACACTTAAAAAAAAGTGCGCTTCAATGAGGACAGTTAAAACCTTTTTAATGCATCGACACTTTCAAGACCTGCAGGTCTGCGAGAGAATTTATGAGACCACTTATTACGATTCACATTGCATCCGAAGTAATCAAATTCGGACATTTTATCATCTCAAGTGAGAATTGTGACTCCTTAAGGACTCGCAAGTCATTCAGGAGTCAACTCTGAGTCGATTCATTTTTGGTTAGCTTGCCAAAGAGTTGACAACTGCAAGTCACAAATTCTATGAATCGTCCAACCTTTAACATTCAGCAAGCGGCAGCTCAAGCCCAACTCTGCCTGGCTGGCGGAGCCGGCGGCCAACATGACTGTGACTCAGAGATGAGAGAGAGGGAGGTGCAACACGGCAACGCTGCTGGCTTTGCTGAGGAGCGGTTCCGGCGGCAGCTGTGCTTCAGACCCTCGGGACTCTTCTCTGAGAGCTACTGGCATTCTTATGGTCCCTAACGTAACATACGTGTGAAATGACACTTTCTATGATAGTAGATTTCACAATGTATCTAAGACATGTGAAAATTATGGCAAGACATTTAATTCCTAATCAACTGTTTTACTAGCAATTTAAGCAATGCATACGTAACTTTTCCTATATGTGTTGGCCAAATTTTGTAATATCTTGAATGTATTGTGAAATCTACTTATGCAAATGACCTGGGGCGTGTGCACTGTATGCAAGATACAAGTCTGTTTTAAGAGCGATCTCGGTCTGTACAAGTGTGCTTGTGCATGTGTACTGCGCGTGTGCTATGTGTGTACGGATGCGAGGAAAGATGGACATCACTGCTCTTTCCCTCTTCTCAGTTGACTGTGCTTTGAGTGGTAAAAGGTGTATTGATCAAGGCTGAGACCCCAGCTCGGCATTCACTTGTGGACCTTCCTCAGGTAGACACCCTCTCCTCCCCCTACACCAACCTTCATGCTTCTCTTCCCAATGGAGAGACTTGAGTGGAACAACAAGGTTTGATTGTTGTAATTGTGTGAGCATCCTCATCTGCCACCTATTCTCCATAACAGTCCTCGTATTCCATCCCGACGCTTTGTCCTGTGTCCAAATTAATCCTTAAGACTCCTCGTGTCCAGTGGCCTTATCCACAGAGAAAATAAGAGTTTCTACTGCAAGGTCACATCGTACTGACACACGAACACATTGCTATCATTGAAAGTATCATTCCTCACATGTGTTACGTTAAGGAACCATATTATACTAACGGAGCTTTGTTTGCCAGTCTTACCGAACATACTAACTGAGGGCCTTAAGGGATGAAATGAGTTCGCGTTTTCATCCGAGTGCCCCATCTGAGTGCCCCCTTTCCCCAATTTTTTGGGGGAAGCTGGTTAGGTTACTGAATCAACTCCAGTTTTTGACTGATAAATTGACTTTTATGGAATACAAATATGATGAGTACCCCCGATTTGTATAATAATTCTTTTTTCTTAGCTGGAATGGAATTTAAGAGCGCGTAGGGCTCTTTTCTGCAAGTAGGAGTAATGGTAGGTCTTAAGCACAGCTGATGCTCGAAGCGCCCTCCAACACGCATCTCCCCCTCTCACTGGCCTCGGCCATGACTCCCTCAACGCTCAAGTTTCTACCGTAGTGTAGAGAGAGCAGCTCCGCCAAGAGTTGCTAATGCCTAAAGCTTTCCAACGATATAAGGAGAGTTTTTGTACCTGCAGGTACAAACGGTCCGGGGGAGCTGAGGGTAGTCGAGGCCACGAGAGCTTCAAAATTCAACAAAGTTTTTTAGGCTTTGACCAGATGCACGTTCGTAGTTCAACGAAAACTCTATTTTCACAATCTCCAAGTTCCTGCAATTCCTAGTGTATCTCATTGAACAGCGAGGTTGACACTGGTTGATATCTCAATATTGAGCTTGCTTTATGTTGAGACCCGGTTCGATAGCGTGTGGTATTAACAATACACACGAAATTTTCAAATTTGTGTTCCACTCGCCCACTCACTTCATGTAAACAAAACACGCACGTAAAGTAAAAAAATGTACGTTAAATGTTGTTTAGCATCTCGGAAAACGCCAGAAACATGCAGTTCTTTGCTGAGTATTCTCCGTTGAAGACGTCGTGAACCGACGACCGAGGACATATCAAAATCAGTGAAGAAAACGAGGAAAATGCAGTGCACCTCACCGCTATGCGTACGTGACCCCTCCCTCTCACGCAAGATTTTTTGAATATTTCCCCGCTTATTTCCTCTCTGGAGGGACGTATTTTGCACCCGATTTCTCCATCGTGAGGGAGTGAATCGTGACTCACCTTCTGCACTTCATGTGCCAAACTTGCATTTCACATTTTTCAATTTGTTCGGATACAGAAATACCGGTATTCTGAAAATCGTGCGTGAAATTACAAATTAGCGAGGCATTTTGTGTTCTCGTATGTACTACAATATGCGTCGTTAATACATAGTTTAAATTTGATGGAGAAATTCTCTTTACATCGGTGGCAAGTGCGAGGACATAGCAATTTGTATTATTTTCTTTATATTGGCGTAAAATAGCACATTTTGCTGGAACTCCTGCTATGCATCGAGAAGCAGGAAAGAACCAGATGAACCGTCTGTGGAGCAAAGTGGCTCGGGGTTGAGATGGTCGGGGACTGCGATGTCTGGTCACCAAATATATCAACTTATAACTGGAAGGTTTTTATACCACGAATGCTTACTTACTTTTCCTAAAAATGGAATGCCTGAAAATGGGCAAGAGAGCACCAAAGCGGATTCACACAGTATCATAGGAAATGCAGGGCTATCCAGGGCGTGAGCAAGGCCGTGATGATGCTGGAGGCAAGATTGACGCCGTGATTGTCCAAGATCGGCAATCCCGTCATGGGTATCCGCTTAATTCCTGGTCCAGGTTCTTCTACGATTGCACCAGTGGACTCTTCCACCCCAGAAAACTGTAGGGTAGCCCCGAGAAACGAGTCCAACAAGCTTCCTATGAGCCCGGACACACTTCCCAGAAGCAGCAGTCGCCATCCCTGAGGCGTGGCACAGGAAAATCCTCCCCAGAGAACGCCCAAGTAGAAGGCAGCACCAACCACGGTTCCGCCGATGACGCTAGCAGTCAGCCCAGCGAGTGAGACGGCGCCGTTGGTCCCACGGGGCACCCGCTGGAATGTGGTGATGAGTCTTGGAGATTGTTTGGACCAGACAGATCCGATCTCACTGGCCCAAGTATCTCCTGAGCAGCATGCAAGCGCGCCCAGCACGGCACAGCCCAGCTGTGAGGCACGGTAGTTTGTGTCGAAGTCAATGATAGGCAGGTCGGCGCTTCCGACGTCCACCAGGTAGATGAGGCTCAGCTGAGTGGCCACGCCGCCGTTGCACAACACCTGGCACAAACTCATAGTGATCACGGCTGATATTCAAGAATCCTTTACAGCTGGTTCTGTTGCGCATTACCCCACGACATGTGCACCTCGTGCGCGTACTCGCACCGTTAGGCAGTGTTTACCCTGGCGGAGTGTGATAAGTGACCACTCGAGCAGACGTAGACCTGGAGGGGCCAGTCTTTGTGCTTGGCACGAAATCCGCCAGTGTATGCAGGGCCTAAGTTGTCAGGTACATTTATCGTGGGCGACTGAAAGCGAGTATAAACAGGGAATACATAGGATTACAGAGCAGTGCTCGAGTATCAGCCGGACCATGAACAGTGTCTCCCTGTAGCCAGTCTCTCTTGCCGCCTGCTCCCCTATAGCGGGTTGCGCCCTCAATGCTCCTCTTCTCCTCTGCGCGGAACCTTGTGGCCCGGGAGGCCGTCAGGAAGAAGGCAAGCAAGCCGAAGAAGAAGCCGAGGTGCGCCAGCGTGAGGGTTGCCCCGACCATGATGGCGGCAATCGCACCGGAACGACTCAGGGTTCCTCGTAGCAAGCCATAGCATGCTACTAGCAGAGGGGAAAAGGTGACCCCGAACCAGCGAAAAGGCGACACGACGAAGTTGGTGTTGTTGCTCTTGTCTTGTGACGTAAAGATGTGGTAGAGAATGAAGGTAAAGCTAGAGAATGATGTCACCGCCGTGACCGCAAAAAGCATGACCAATTTTCCGGGGCGACCTTCTTTGCTGGCTGACATCTTCAGGCTAAAAAACGAGCTGAAATGCACAAAGCGAAGATAGTTAGCAGCGCAATGAGAAAGTATGATACGTTTGAGACAAGTACGCGTGCTTATATAACTTCACTTAGAATCTCAATATCTGTCTCTCCCTGTCTGCGACCTCTCGCAGCTCTTCGAGCCGGTCCAAATCGTCCCACCAGCTCGGAAGCAGACTCTCCGAAATGAGCTTGAACCAAGGCGTGAAGTTCTTCTCATCATGCTTTTCCACGAAGTCCGACATTTCATTCTTAGCGACCCAGGCAATCTCAGAGACCTCATTCGGATTCGGGTCAACCACAATGGGGCGGCTGCTCTTGAGCAGGAGCACGTGATCCAGTTCATGTTCTCCCCATGTAGAGTCAATGTTGGGAGACTCTGCCGAGTACAAGATCCGGGCCACGGCAGTCATGTCTTTCACCTGGCAGTCTCGGATACCCAGCTCGTCAAGCACCTTTCTCTTGGCAGCTCTCTTGACCCCGAGGGACTGGGTCTCCTCCGTCTCCGGCGCAATGGTGGAGAGCGGGTGACTGCAACAGGTGTTGGACCACATCTTAGGAAAAGTAACCTTCGCGGCCGAGCGCTTCTGCAGTAGCAGTCTGCCGTCGCCGTCAAACAGGAAGAGCGAGAACGCTCTATGAAGTGGCAACTGCGCCGCCTTCGGCGTCTTCAGGTAGTGGCACTCTCGCTTGGAGGCCGACCCCGTCGGCCTGTCGTCTTCGTCGACTAAGATGCAGCGCTCTTCCAGCAAGGACTCCTGGACAGGGTCGATGTGAGACGAGGATGTCGAAGCCGTCGAAGATCTGACAGAAGAGAGAAGCAGCAAAGTCCGAGAAGCGGACGACAGACGTTTAGCAACGGAGGTCAGCAGGGAGGACGACATCCTCTTGGACGCTGGAGTGAGGCTGCTTCTTCGTGGGTCAGATCAAGATCAGTGATCAAGATTAAGCACTTGTTTACTATAGCGCAGACGATTCACACCATGAAGCCAGGGATGTCAAAGAGTTGGTTGAACCGAATGCCGAGAAAAAAAGTGACAGCTGCCAACTCTGACTCTAACTAGGGGTGGGACGAGCTTTGAAACATACGAGCTCGAGCCGAGCCGCGCTTTGAAAACTTGTCCTCGATGTCGAACCGAGCTTTCACAGTCGGGGGGAAGTCGAACCGGAGTCCGGCCGAGCTTTCAGTCAGGGGCTGGACATTTGAAGAGGAGTTTGGACTACGAACGTTTGATCAGGAGCTGGGACCACCACAATCTGAACCCTTGAATTCAAACGTTCAGATTTCTCTCTACATATGCTCCATGTACATACAGGTGAATAGTCTTGTTGCTGCATGGACGACCTATGCAATAGTTATCGTATCTATATCCTCTCTCACTGAGCCATCCACTGCTCAGTACAGCTGGTGTAAAGCTCGTACTTAAGCTGTCGAGCTCTAGCCACCCTCGAGCTCGCTGCTATCGAGCTCGAGCTCGGCTCTTTCCCACCCCTAACTCTAGAAGCAGCACAAGAAAACAACAATAATCACGGCAAGTCGCACGGCAGTTTTCAAAGTGATGTCCAGTCGTGTGTGGGCCTTGGGGGCCTTTGGGGCCACCAGCTACATGCTCTACGTAGTCATGAGAGACCTGAATGAGAACCCACCCACCTTGGGAAACACATACTACGGGAGATCGAACGACATTAATAATGGAAAGAATAACGTCGATCCTGACCTGGACAAGATCTACAACCGCGAGAAGGCTCTATCCGACGTGATGTTTAACACCAGGGGCAGCAGTATGAGTGAAATTCGGAAGGAGATTGCTGAAAAGAGGAAAAAAATCGCCGACGAGTACTACGAGGTAAGAAGTGACGCCTTGGCTTGCCTGTCAGCTTTAGGTCGAGGCTGATGCAGTACCTTTACACTACCGACGATCATTGACTATGCAATACATCTAATGTTTCTAGATGCAATACCAGAAGGCCTTGGCCAAGCAGCAGGAGGAGTGGGCGAAGGAGAAGGACAAGGAGCAAAAGGGGTCCTAAAAGTTCAGCAGTCCGCGTGTGTGACTGCGACGATCTTTTACTTGTTTCCGCTTCCCAGATGATCGAGTCGAAGCTAGTTTATATTCAGGTACAACTAAGCTGTGTATGCCTTCAAAAATGTAACAGATAGTAGTAACATATACTTATATGGTAGTGTTGTCCAGCGCGTTTATGATCCCGGTAATCCCGTCAGACACGGTCTTCTCGGCCTTATTTGCCTGCAACGCACTGTAAAACCTTCACTAAACCGACCTAAAGTCCTAAAACTGTGCTGATGCCGGTGATAGCATCTTGCACCGAAATCAATCGATATCACACAAATTAGCAATGTCCTTGGGGCGGTGACTGCAAGAGCTCCAGCGTGGCCTTTTCCAAAGGAGACCCCGAGTTTCTGTCTCCGTGTGTTACGCCTTGTTGGGAATCACACGTGGAGCCGGACGTGTTCCTGTCGTCACACGCGGACATCTCTCTGAGACTAAAAGTAGAACAAATCCTACAGCGTAAGGGAGAGTTACAACAGTAACGTGCTGACACTCGGCTCACCTTGATGTGCCTCCCACGTGTCTGTCATCGACCGGAGGACAGCGTCCGTCCCTTTTTATCACAAGTTTGCCCATGCATTCGTCAAGCTCATTAGAGGGGAGAACCACTGAGTAGGTAGCAGAAGATACTTGGGAAGAAGAACCACTAAGATTCAGCGACCTTGAAGGCGACAGGGAACCTGAAAAGAAACTTTTCCGTGTAGTATCGCGCTGGCAGCAACCGTCCCCATGTTGAATGGGACGGATTTGAATATCCGCACCCGAGAAGGTCTTGCTGGTGATCCATCCTGAAGAGGAGCGCCGACCAGCTAACCTTCTCTGGACCTCTCTCCTCGCTTTCTTGAGTGAGTTCCTCGCTGCCCTTGAGGTCAACTTCCTATTGTCCTCGACAACGAACTGCTTCTGCTGCGACGACTTGTAGGAAACTTGCAGTTCATTTCTTCTACCGATCTCTGACTTCATGATGTGACTAGGAGGAAACTTCCTGTTGTCTTTAGTGCGCGAGGTGCAACTGTCGATGAGCACCGACTCGTCCCAGAGGTCCTCCATGGATCCAGTAGCGCTTCGCTTCTTTCTTAGCTTGCGATGACTTTCGTTACCGACCACATTGTTATCCTCGCGTAATTTGACATCGACGGCCTTCTCATTTAGCCTCTCGTCTCCTTTCCAAGGCGGATTATTCACCAGCAGATTGGTGATTCTGATCTTCACCACGGGATTGGGCGTCTTTTTCTTCCTTGCTTTTGCATCGTGATTCAGGCTGTACATGTCAATCTCGCGCGCACTCAATCTCTTGACTCTGGGCACCAGGGAGAATAGCTTGGCTTTTCTCTTCCATACTTCTTCCGTTTCTGTTTTCACAGCTACTTTCCTCCTTCGTTGTTGGACATTTTCTCCCCGCTCGTCGCAAACACTTCTGCAGCTACGACAGAGAACTTGTCGGGCGCGCAGACGGACATTTGGACGACTCGTGAATGTTCTGGCCTTTCCATCGTTGCCGCGGGTCCGACCAGCCTTCGGCGATTGCTGTTGTTCATCAAGGACTTGGTGGTGCTGATACGTGTAACGGCGTTCTACTGCAGAGGAAGCCAGGTCGGTGAAGGTTCTGCTGTGCGGAAACAACGAAGCTGACGACCTGCAAATGTGAAACATCGATGCTACATGTTACAGTGAACTGATACGAGGTGAAAGAATCGCACCCTCCCCCGACAGCATCGGCGATAAGGGCTCCCCTGAAGCGCTGTCCTGAAGGGTCCTCCACCGAGACCACGAGCAAGTGCGGAACGTTCGACTGTTCCACCAAGCACGTTATTCGCCTGGGAGGCCAGGACGAGGTGGTAGGGTCGCCTTTTGAGGCCCCGTCCGGAACCCTAGGACAGGAATCAAAAGGGACCATGGCGGGATCAAGGGTTCGCGGACTTTGCGGAGTAGCCGATCTTCACCGACATCTCGCTGGCCACCTCCGTCGCCTTTGTTTGCCTTCGTTGGCGATCTCCGAAGAGCCGGCGAGGCTAGGGGACAGCGGGGAGCAGGAGTAACACAAAGCAGAAAGGAGATGACGGCTCCTCTGGCCTATTCTTCCTTTCAGCGGCGTCTGCCCACTAGAGTCCTAATCGACAGCTGCTGCTCCTGCTCCTACCCAACGAGGTATTAAAACCGCAACTTCTGTACTCCTAGCACAGGTGCAGCTGTTGCCAATGGCGAAGTGTTGACTAGGTGTTATCACCTTTTAAAACAGAATTTTTTAAACTTATGATTGACAGTGCATCAAAAAGATGGATTCCACTTGAAAGTAGAAGGTGTAAATATTCACATCCATGTGAAATATCCGACATTTGTACATCCAATTCATAATAAGAGGATGCATAAATTTGCTTATTTTAGTCCTGTCTTCTCGGAGGTGGTGACTCTTACGTCTCCGGCGGGCTGAAATGGCAGCTTTTTTATACGGGCCAGCCTTTGCTTGGATCCAGCCCTCGTCCCCTCTGCTCTGGGCAGTCGAGGGCAGCGATCCCAACCACTGAGGTTGAACGCGTAAATGCCTTGGACATAAAATGTCGCCTGGAGACACTGCTGTCAGATCAATAAAAAGGCAAGGACTTTTACGCAATAAGAAAGGACTTCACTCTTGAATGTATTGAACATGATAAGGATTTTCTTGGGGGGAAGGAAGATTTAGTTGTCTTCATCGATGGTAACTCTTGGCTCGCTCAGCGAGGTGGACATGGATATGGAGAGCTGAAATGAGCTGTCTACGATGAAGAGAGTCGCAGCGACTTGTCCAGGAGCAGCCGCCTCTTGGCCGTCGGAGAGGAAACGACAGCGACAGCTCCGTTTCAGCCGGCTAGCTTGATAACAAAAACGACGTCGCCGTCGTCGTCGACCACGGTCCGGTACTCTCGCCCCTGCTCCTCCCACCTGTAGCCGTTCGAGCGTGCGAGGCACGCGCGCGCCGAGGCACGTCTCTCACAGCACGAGCGAGTGCAATCTTTGAGTCACAGAGCTAAGGAGGGGCGGGGAGTCTGGAGATGTATCGAACCCGACGTCTGTCGAGCCGAGTCTTAGACTATGCACTCGATGAATGCTCACATTGTTTAGCTTGAGGAAAGAGTCCTAAAAGAGGACACTTTATGATTATTCTCCAATCACTTTTCATATATAAAATCTTCTTCCAATATAGGGATCAGGATCACTTAGACAGAATCTGGATCCTCAGAATCAAGCATCTTCAATGACCTTGGGCACGGGGGAGGGTGTCTACATGTGTAATTCGCTTGCAATCCAAGTGTGCAAGCAGAAGCCATAAAAAAGTTAGTCAAAAAATGGCCCGTAGGCCTGGTCCGTACTTCAAGCTTCGAGCTGGCTCGATGTGCATCTCTAGCGCAGACAACATCCAGCCGAGTCAGGAGTTGAGGAACTGCGCGACGGCGAAGCCACGTAAAGAGAAGACAGCTCATACTCGGGCGGGGACGGAGAACATTCCTTCGCTCCAGACGTCTTCGTCGCCTTCTTCGCTGGCACTCGCCCCGCGGAGGAGCCGAGCGTCGAGGCCAAGATCGCCATCATGGGGGATAGGGGCGACAGCGACGACTCGGCCCTGGACCCAGCCGTCTCCAGGAAGTACGAGAATGTGGAGATCTTTCGCCGATCATCCGATCCGTTTGGTGAGGCCTTTGAGAAGGACCTGGCTTCAGCCCCCGTACTTCCCGCCAGGAGGACCAAAGCCAAAAATAACCCCACCTCGTCCTACGACGAGATATCATTCCGCTCGGGGCGCCCCGTCATTCTTTCCTCGGGCGGCGCCCTCGACGACGTTGTGTTCGATTCCCCATTGAGAGAGACTCCAAAGACGACCACGCCGGTCCCGACTCCTGTTCCAGCACCTAGGTTTTCCAAGATGAGCAAGGACGAGACTGAGGAGGCTCCGACAATTTACGACAACAATCAAGAAATCATATACGAAGAGCTCTTACCTAAAGAAGCAGTCGTTGGCCAAGGCGAAGAAAGAGGTGCAATCAGACCGGAAGTGCCTCGCAGAAATGATGCAAAGTCGGTCCACTTGGCCCGCAGTTCCTGCACGGAAGAACAAACGGAGCCCAAGAGAAGTTCCGCAAGTGTCGAAGAGGAGGACGACGTCTTTCTGGAGCATGACCACAACTCCAACGTGTACAGCGAGGTTTGCATCATTGATGAGTCTTCGTCCACCTCTTCCGCGAATGCTGCGGCAGCGAAGCGAAAGAGCATTCTCGATGACGGTATTTTGGATGTTTCCGACTACGACTGCCCCTCTCCGGCGCTGGTGCCCCCCTTGCTGGATCAGAGCAGTGACCAAAAGTCTTTGTTGTTATGCAAGCAAAAGCTGACCACGATAGATTTTCGCCGGGAGGCGCACAAACTCTTTGAGATGGCAGTGCAGGACTTTCACCGCGACAAGAATCTTGTCGAGGGTCTGGAGCAGAGAGAGATGTCGGAGAAAGAACAGTTCAACGAAGTTTCATCTGGTCGAACGGATCAAAAGAAGCAGCAGCCACAACAACACTCCTACGACAGCGTGGCCATTCCAGAGCAGCGCTTTAAGATTGTTAATGGTGTACAGGTAACTTGTACAGTACCTAAACACTGATTGTATGGTTTATGTATAAAGTACTCAACACTCTCGCAGGTACCCATTCCACTTACGATCTTGAAGGCTTTCGACCCATGCTTTGATGCATTCCCTGAAGAGGAGGAAGAGGACACCAGCTCGACGTCGTCGTCCTCGTCGCATCGGCCATCGAATGCAAACAGCATAAATGATAACGACCAGGTTGCCGAAGCCCAGAATTACTCCGAACCCTTTGACAGCGTCATACCCCGGGTCAGTAGCGGCAGCAGCAGGCAGTCTTTATCTTCCTCTAGAGAAGATGCAACGACTAAACAGTCAACAACCTCTATCTCTTCGATGGAACTTCCCCCTCCGACTGATCCGCCTCCGGAGCCAAATCTAGACAGGTTCTCTAATCAGCATCCCTATGAGAACGTGTGGATCCCTCCCGAAAAAGGAGGAAATCCAGTCATAGAAGGTGACAACGTGGAAAAGAACATAGCTGCTGTACATCCTAAATGTCGCAGCGACACAGTGCCAAATGAGAAGAAGTCTGTGGTTAAGAGACACTCCAGTCTGCGAACGTCAGAGGTGGCCCAGGTGGAAGCAGCTGTCACGGATGTAGATTCCAAGACGAATACCAACTTGAGCGTGGCTTCTCCTGATGGCAGCTCGTCCAAGACTAAGAATGTGTCGATGAAAATGGCCCCCCAATTCCTAAAGGACGTGCACCGTTCGGCTTCCTCCAGCAACCTATCTTTCATCACCAAGAAGCTGTCCTTTAGCAAGTTCACCCGCAAAATCTCCGATGTGCAAAAACCAAAAGAAGCAGTCACTGGAGGGGTTGCGGCGGCAAGCCTTCCAGAAGAACAACTTTTGGAGAGAGTCCGCCTGAGTGACGGTGGCAGTGGCCAGAGCGGTTCTTCGCCAATGCGTCGGAAGAGCAGTCTTCTGGTGGAAACTACGTCCTCATTTCCGGGCACGCGCAACCACAGTGGACCTCTTCAAGTTTTTGGCAAGGGAAGAAAGCCGCAGGAGCGGTGGTGCGTTCTTGGGAACGGCAGTCTCTGCTACTACAGTCACAAGGACTCCATGGCTGAACCAAAGCAGACCATTCTTCTCAAGGATGTCAGCTCCCTGTTCACGCGCATCATCGAAAATGGTAGCGACGAAGGAGACATCTTGTACACCTTTGATGTGGCCTTCGTAGCCAAATTTAACAAGTTAAGCATTCGCACCTTCGCGTCCATCAGCGATCACACGCGCGATGCCTGGATGGATAAGCTGGCGCAAAGCCTTACAAGCTTCAGGATGCTGGAGTCTGATCCTTACAATAGCCCAAGTAAAAAGCTGGGCTGGATGTACCTGAAGTCGATGTTTGCTGGCAAGTGGTACGTGTCTTGGTTATCTCTACGAGGTCGCTTCCTTCATTACAGCCCTAAGGAAGGCGAAGAAGACCAAAGTGAAAATGTAGTCGATCTCAAGAAGATCAAAAACGTGACATTAGTGCGGGAGGTGAAGAACCTTAACGCTATGGAATCGTCTTTGCCAGCTGTAGTGGTTGACTTTGTCGATCAGTCGCTCTACCTCCAGGTACGTTGGATCCCTTGAAGTAATCCTAGTGCAGTTGCTGTCGGTACACGTAGCAGTTACGTACATTTGGTGTTCTCCCTGATTCAGGCAAGCAGCGAACGCGAATGTCTCCACTGGCGCTCCTGTTTTGAGGACGTGGCCTTCAACAACTCCAACGCGTTGGCTGACCAACAGCTGACTCAAGATGGCATCCCAGCCGTCATTCATTCGTGCGCGGACTTCGTCTTCCGTCATGGCTGCATGACCGAAGGCATCTATCGGCACTCAGGTGTCAAGACCAAGATCGATTCTCTGCTGGTGCAGTTCCGACAGAATGCTTGGGGAGTCGCTCTCACTAGAGACGAGTTCAGTGAGCATGATGTGGCGAACGCTCTCAAGAGATTCATGCGCACCCTAGAGGAGCCGTTGCTGACGGAGGCACTGAGAAGACGCTGGATGGCTACTGCCAAGTTACAACCCCTTGGAGAGAAGCTTAAAAGGTAAGAGAAACATGGAGCTGGACCTCTCTCAGCTGTAATTGTACGAACACACGTGCATCAGGCTGCTAACTGCTTTATATAGCTATTCTCAGCTTCTTGCCGAGCTGCCAGCCCTAAATGCCAGAACCTTACGCCGCCTGATTGGTCACCTACGCTCAATTGGTGCCCAAGGCGATCGAAACCTCATGCCGGCACACAACCTTGCGGCTATCTGGGGTCCTACCCTGCTTACCGTAGATGGCCAGGAAACTCCGGCCGATTTTGTGCGAACGTCTGCCGAGGCCGACATCTGCAAGGACCTGATCGACAACTACGCCAACCTCTTTGATGTCTCGCCTGAAGAAATGGAGAGGGAAGAGCGAATCGTGAGAAAGACAAAAAGCTTCAACAGGAACCCGAACCCAGTCAAGGTGTCCGGTGAGTGGGGGTAAAATTAGGCTGCAATTTGAGGAATCTAAATATGAAATGTAAGTCATCTTGCAATTGGCTACAAGTATCTTGAAAATGGTTACATCAGCAAAATGACTTCTTTTCTTAAAAAATTGGAAGCATCGTAGAAATGCTGGAAACACCTAAATTATCTCCATTTCTTCTATATAAGGAATTAGTTTGTCCAATTTTTGAAAGTCATGTCTTTTATATGTTCCACAAAAAAATCAATTCCATCTGCAGAGGTCGTTTCCTTATCTTTAACTTGCAACATGAAGCCACTTTCAGGGCAAAGTCTCCTTTAGGACAAAGTCACAGCACCGCAAGCCAATCAAAATAAACAGAGTGCTTGACAAGATTGTGGTGTGGCGTTTTGTCAGTAGAAAGTTCATCCCCCCCAAAAGTCATCCAGGTATTGTACAATGAGAGAAGTCGGAAGTTTGAGGTCAAATTATGAGTGAGTCTGCCTCCTTATGTCTATTGCTACAACTTAAAATGTCAGCTCAATTGGACACACTTTTTGGAGCAAATACATGAGCCAGTCCTACTGCACTGATGTGTTTGCTGTGAAAATGCTACATAGTAAAAGGATGTCTGATTGAGCAGATAATTAATGCTAGGTTGTAACATTAGACAAATTTCTCTCCTAGATAAGTTTTCTACTGACAAATCATCAAAGGTTCAACATAACTCCAAACGTTTGTGGTCAAGGGAAAAATAGTTCATTGACACTTCTGCGCTTAACCCAGAGGAGGAAGTTATGGGCTTCCCCATGTGGAAGCAGAAGACACGCACAATGACAACATCTGGCAGAAAACTGTACTTCTACTGTGCAGCATATGTGGGTTGTCAATCGGAGATTTATTTTCTCTACGTCACTGACCCAGAGAAGATCCTACTATTCAGAAATGAGCATCTCCATGCGGAAATGGAGAAGCACCAAGGAATGGATCTGGAAACAAGAAGAGTCATTGAAGAGCTCTTTCACATTGGGATGAAAACTTCAAAGGCATTGCTACACACCTCGGAAGATTGTGTGATGCAACAACCATCCTTGGAGAAACTCAAGAATTTTTTGTCCAAGTTGAAGAAAGAAAAGTTGGGTCCTACTGCAGTCTCTTTTGGGGACCTTGAAGACTGGGCAGGAGAAAGACAGGAAGTACCCTAATGATATGGATGAACCATTTGTCATCGGCTTTGAATGTCACTATTCCAGTGACAAAAGTAAGACATTTTTAGACTTGCACTTTCAACAAAAAGGTTGTGTGGACTTGTGATACTTCATCCTTGCAGGCAGATGCCATGTATAAACTGAATTGGAATGGCTTTCCAGTTCTGCTATGTGGTCTGTCAGACAAATCTGGGCAATTCCATCCTGCTGCAAAAATGAGACTAGAGAAGATTTTGCATTTCTTTTTCATTCTGTCAAGAATATCATTGTGGAGATTCATGGGACTACCTACTCACCACAGTACCTCATAGCTGATGCTTCCCTAGCCATCACCAAAGGATTTGAGGCGGTCTTCATAGAGGGATTCATCAGACAGACTTATGTGCTGCACACTTACAATCATGAACATGGACAGGAAGATGTCAAAAATTGCCGACAAGAAAAAGTTTGCAGAATAAGACAAGATAAGCCTGCAGTAAGTGACAGCTGCTTCCAACATGCCATAGTGTTGCTAAAAAAAAAGTGGACCAACTGCAATGGTCAAAATGATGAATTCCTCATTTACATGCAAGAAAACTGTGCTGAACAAGACTGCCTAAAATTCATATGAAGCAGCAGCTTGTCACATTTGCAAGACCAACAATGACCTTTAGGCCACATACAGGGTACTGAAAGCAGAAGGAACATTTAGAGAGGGACGTCCAATGGGGAGATTCCTTGCTGTGTCCATGGACATTACACAGAGGTGGTCCAAAGCACATAACCAGACCTCAAAAAACTCAGTTCCATTCCGGACAATCATTGCTGTCCCAGCATTGGATGACTACATGATGGCATTTCAGTGGGCACAGTTGAACCCATCCTTCCTGAAAATTGGTGAGGAGTACTTCATCAAGTCATCTAGCTGCACTTTCCGGGGTTCCCTCAAGACAATTGTCAAGAAGTACAAGTCACTTCTTGCCAAGGGGAATTGGAGATCATTTTCTGAGTATGAACAATGCATGATGTCAATTTGGAAAATCAGCAACCACAACCACAGTCCCGACTAATTTGCATCTGCAGCATGCACCTGTCAAGAAAATCTTAAAAAGCACACGTGTAAACACACATATGGTATCGATATTCTTCTGGGCTATCTTGATGTGCTCGAATTATACTGGCACCATATAGTGGTGCAGACAAAATTGGACAAGTGGTGGTAATTAAGGTGTTGGTGAATGAAGTCTATCACATAACTCTGGAACTCGAATTCATATATATCCCTGCTTAAAGGTCGGTATATTATTATGTTCCCAGGAGAGGTGATGATGTTTGTATACGTGGACACGCGTACCAGTGGCCACTGTGTGAGCATCGCGGTCACACCCAAGATGACGGCTCACGAATTGCGCCGACGTGCCCTCGAAAAGGCTTCCACGGCTTCCTGCACAGATGAGGAGAACTTCGACGACGAGAACGACGACTTTGTTCTGCACGAAGTCGTGCTGGGCGGAGCCATGGAAAGGCCAATTCACCACGCTGAACTCATATATGAGGTACAGTCAAGCTTTTGCATAGTGAATCTTGGAATGGCTTCGATACATCGACGCTGTTCAGTGTATATCGAGGGTTTTTTTTTTTTAATAAATGGTTCGATTGCAATAAGCAGTCAATGTATGAGACATCAGTCTCGAATCTTCGCTATGTCGATGGTTGACTTTTTCAATTCATGAGGGTTGTTCAGTTGACCAAAGGCTTGCTTTCAATGCAGGTGACCCTGAAGTGGTGTTGCTGGCCGCAAGATGATCGTTCTCATACGTATCTGCTACTCAAGCGCCGGGGCGATCTCCTACGAGAGGTTCTGCCTCTCTGTGCCAAGCCCCCACTCTCCGTATTTGGCGAGGCTTTCTACGCTGAAAGTGCGAGGAAGTCGGCTTCATTCAAGAAGTTCCATTTCAGCGTGAACAATGCCAAGATTACCCGCTGCAGGGAGCACAAGAGTAGCGCCGGAGGAGCCACCAGCGACAACTCCAACGGCTCTGGTGTTGTGCAGATTGAGTCCTGGGACATCGAGAAAGTGATCTGGTACATTGGATGCGATCCCAGGCGACCCCAACCGCCGCCCTACAACCTCAACGTGACTTTCATCGAGAAGGGAGAGGACGAGAAGACCACGAAAAGAACAAAGGAAAGATCTCACTACTTTGGCCGAACCATCTCCTTCCCCAGCAGAGAGCTCTTTGTCAAGTGGGTGGCAGCCATGCTCGTGGCGGAGTACCCCAACAACATGGTGCCGCAGGAAAATTTACTCAACATCGACGACGATTAGCCTGAGAAGTCTGACCGCACTACACCAGAAAATAGGTATATGTATTTAAGGACAAACGACAACAGTACACAAGATTTTACGGTCGTACTCAACTTAGTCCTCCTGCAACAGACCTGACGGCATTTTATATATATGTGATCGAAAACCAAGATGAATCTGCATTCAGTGACGATTGTATTTGTACAGGAGCTGCATGTGTTCCGTGGTGTAGTAGAGATAGTCATTGTATTTATATATGCTCAAAAAGATGAACTGAGACTCATGTATAACTTGTATTGACCCAAGGGCCTTTAATAGAACTGCTTACAGAAGTTAAGAACCACTCGGAACAGTTGCGGTACTCGTACACACATTCTCACAATGACAATGCACAACTTACTTCTTCTTCGTGGTCGTGGACGAAGTCTCTATCGTCCCCGCCACAGACTTCATACCGTCACGGTTATCACAGTCAGCTGTATTGATAAAAGTGCCCGGGATGTCCGGTCCGAAGAAGACTTTCTGGTTATTCATCATGGCGTCGAACCGCTTCATCTCCAAGAACTCCTTTGTGAGAAGCAGTTTGTTGGCCGCGGCCTCGCGCTCTACGCGGTAAAACTCGGCGTCCGACTTGCTTTTCTCCTTGGCGAGATGGATTTGGTCCTCAATGAGGCTCATTTTCTGGATGGATTCTTTCTCCATTATCTGCTTCTCGAACCTGCCGAGATACGTCAAATGTTGCCATCAACATGATGGGAGATTCTCAGTCAACTGCGATCACCTGATCTTCGCCACTTGCGCCTCCTTCTCGGCCTCGATGACAGCCTTCTTCCTCTCCGTCTCTGCCTCCTTCTCCACAACTTTCTGCTTTTGCGTGGAGATGAGTAACTTTGTCTTCTCCGATTCCATCAGCTCGTAGTTTTTCCGAATGGCCTCTGGAATCTTCGGCTTGGTGACGCGCACTGAGTGAACGGTTAGTCCCGGAGCCATCTTTTCCAGATCAGCCTGAAGTGCGTTCTTCAGGTTCTCGTCAATCTGGTCGAAGAGATCGATGTATACCTGCACAAAAGAGAAAGCTAATTCTTAGGCACGTTAATTGCACTTCACGACGTAGCAGACCTCCTGCAAGTTGTGGGCCGAGCAGAATTGGTTCAGCTCGTGGTGGACTTTGTCGAATATGAGTGGCTTGTCGTAGTCCGGCGTAAAGTTCTTAACGATGGAAAACACAGACTCGGCGGCCAAAATATTGACCACCTCGATGCGATCGAAGTAGATCATGACGCCTCCACTCGTGCCGCAGGGAACGTTCTTCACCTCATCAGTCTGAAGCGTCGTCTGCGAATGCAAAGAGGAGTAGGGATATTACAACATTTAGGAATGGTCTAGCAGTTCAGTTCGGCAACTGGAGCTACAACGGCCAGGTCGCTTACTTGCTTGCGGACTTTACCTGAACAGACCTATATGTCGTGAGCAACGGGATCATGAGGTGGAATCCGGGCTGCGCCAGCGAATTAAGGAGAGCCCCGCCCCGGTAGTATACGCCTACGTGTCCTTCTTCAATGCGATGGAGCGCTAAGTTGGCGACGAAGGCCACAATCAATACCAGAAAGGTCACCACGGTGACTGAGACCTCGGCCATTTCAACTTTTTCGATCGTGTCGTCGACGTCAGTCCAGTCAGTGTGGTTGAACTGTCGGCCTCCAAAGTAGATGCTACACGCGTAGGGCAACGGCCTGTCGTATACCAAAGTCACGCACCGGTTCGCACCAAGATAGACTGAGGCGGTGATCGGTATAACAGATCGCTCGACTGCGGCAACGTCCGCGGACTTGGCTCGACGCCTCAGCAGGAACTTCTGGCAACCTTTGACCAAACCATCCTTACCGTGGACACAGAGTAACTATCCCTCAGAGGGATAACTCAGAGACAACACGTCTTTTATGTACTGAAACG